>Ga0194122_10000029_pt1 | contig 202909 bp, 170 predicted proteins | sample TA2MahCa10mmetaG_FD_155487 | JGI IMG/M metagenome (GOLD analysis project Ga0194122, IMG submission 155487) | Freshwater microbial communities from Lake Tanganyika, Tanzania - TA2015021 Mahale Deep Cast 10m | ecosystem: Environmental > Aquatic > Freshwater > Lake | place: Tanzania: Lake... | reverse complement strand
CCCCCGGAAAAAAAATTGGGGCAGAAGGGCGGGTGAAATAGGCATAGAGGGATGTCATCAGCAGCGGGCCCACGATGGTAGTCGCACTCATGAGGCTGGTCAGCGAGCCCTGTAGTTCCCCCTGCTCGTCGGCTGGTACCTGCGATGAGATGATGCCCTGGATGGAAGGGCCAGCGATGCCGCCCAGGCAATACACAAAAGAGAAGAGAAACATCATCCACCCTTGCGTGGCAAATGCATAGAGGACCATACCCGTCGTGAATAGCAAGAGCCCCAGGAACATACTCCGCTTCTGCCCCAGACGGGGGATCACCAGCCGTATAAGTCCGCCCTGGACTGCAGCGATCATCAACCCGACAAAGGCCAGCGAATAGCCCACCATACGCTCATCCCAACCGAATTTTCCAATGTTGTAATAGCTCCAGGTCGTCTGCACTGCATGGGCTCCGATATAGACAAACGTCAGCGATAAAATAAGGCCCCACACCGCCGGATAGCGACGCAGATGTCGAAGTGCGCCAAAAGGGTTCGCCCTCGACCAGGAAAACAACCTTCGCCGCTGGGGAGGTAGCGACTCTGGCAGGACGAAATACCCATACATCCAGTTCAAGAGCGTCAGCAATGCAGAAGCCATGAAGGGAACGCGCGTACCAAACTGGCCCAGCATGCCGCCGGCCACCGGACCGATAATAAAGCCCAATCCAAACATCGCCCCGATAAGCCCGAAGTGCTGGGCCCGCTTGTCGGGCAGGCTCACGTCTGCCACATAAGCCGAAGCCGTAGTGAAACTGGCCCCCGTGATGCCGGCCAGGATGCGTCCCAAAAAAATCCATCCAATAGATGGTGCGAAGGCGAGTAGGATGTAGTCAAGCCCGAAGCCAAAGAGTGAAAAAAGTAATATCGGCCGCCGACCATACTGGTCACTCAGGTTTCCTAAGACGGGCGCACACAGAAACTGCATCACTGCATAAGAGAACATCAGCCAGCCGCCATAGGAAGAGGCCGTAGAGATATCCGCCCGGACCAGCTCCTTGATCAATCCCGGCAAGACGGGAATGATGATGCCCAGTCCGATAACATCCACCAGAACAGTCACCAGAATGAAGCCCATCGCAGCCCGGCTGCGACTTTCAGAGATCGCCATCTGTCGAGCGTTTTTGGAGGCAATCAGGCATCAACGGAATCATAGACAACCACTTTTTCCCAGAGATAGGCACAGGTGGCGACAAATTCAAGATGTAAGGGATCTTGCTGGTACGAGGCCTCATCCGCGGCCGTGTCAAAGGTAGTCAGCCAGGACAACGAGTAGCTGGCATCGATCACATCCCGATGAGTAGAGGCTGGTCGGCCGATGTGTTGGGTCCGTATAGACGAAATGCTTGACAGGCGCTGCAGGCCTTCCTGCAGTTGGAGCAGATCTTCCGCGCGGGCCGGATGCTTCAGCCAAAAAAATACGTGATGGATGAACATGGTTGTTACAAATAAGGGTGGATGAAGGTACAGAACGGCTACCAGACTTTTCTGCGGATGTATCGATCTCCGCAGCGTATGGCTATCAAAGGCTTTTGAGCCAGTCGCGGATGCCTTCCGTCAGTGTATGTGCCACCGCCCGGTGGAACTTCTTGTATTTTGAAATCCTGATCACACTATGGGCCATCAGCATGGCTATCGGCCTTACTTTAGACAAAGGCTACGACCCCGACAATCAGCAGGTCGATGATGGCACCTGCCAGGCATTGCAGATGGATGCCACAAAACCTGTCACAAGCCAACCTACAAAGCCTACGAAGGAGCCTTCTTCTAGGAAAAATATTTGATCCTGTAATGCTGATCTTTCTCCGTATTCGATGTACGCAGTCAGGATCCTCCAGCACTTATCTGACAGTTGAACTGTTACAAGGCATCATAACCATCGGCCGTCACCTTTGCTGTAATCCTCCTCCTTGCATCCTTGGTATTGAAAGGCTCCGCCTTGGTGAAGCGCTTGAGCCCAAGCAGCATCATCCGCTGCTCATCGCCAGAAGCGAAGGCATTAATTGCATCTTTTCCAGACTTGTGGATCCTGTCGGCCGCATCATACAGATAGCAGCGGACCATGTCAATCTGGAGGGCAGTGGCCGCCTCCCCTCTCTCTTCGCAGAGCCGCATAGCCCTCAGCAGGGCGCTTTCTGCATGGAAGATCTCGATGCCCATGTCGGCTAGGCACAGGAGGATCTCCTGCTCCTGCTCCAGTTTCATCATGAGTTTCTGCACAGCCCCACCTGCTACCATGAGAAGGGCCTTCTTCAGATGTAGGATCAGCTTCCGATCTGCAGCAAACGTGCCTTCCTCTTGGGCCCCGAAGTCGGGGATCGACATCAACTCTTTCTGCACGGCCATCGCAGGCCCCATCAAGTCAAGCCGGCCTTTCATCGCCCGCTTCAGGATCATGTCGACCGTAAGGAGCCGGTTGATCTCATTGGTCCCCTCATAGATGCGGTTGATGCGGCTGTCACGGTAAGCCCGTGAAATCGGATATTCAGCGCTGAAGCCGTTGCCGCCATGTATTTGTACCCCTTCATCCACTAGGTAGTCCAGCAGCTCACTGCCATATACTTTCAGGATGGCACACTCGACAGCATACTCTTCTGCCGCCCCCAACAGTGCTTCATGGAAAGGCTTGCCTGCGGCGAGGAGCTCCTGCTCTCTATCTTCGACCCATTTGGCCGTCCGGTAGAGGGCTGACTCGCTGACCCAGGTGCGGATCGCCATCTCCCCCAGCTTGTGTTGTATCGCCCCGAACTGGGCAATGCGCTGCTTGAATTGTTCGCGCGTGTTAGCATATTGCAGGGTAATGTCTAAGGTGGCCTTGCCACCTCCGAGGGTGGCGGCACAGAGCTTGAGCCGACCGATATTGAGGATGTTAAATGCGATGACATGCCCTTTGCCGACTTCACCTAACACATTTGAGACAGGCACTTTGCAATCCTGGAAATAGAGCTGTACCGTGGAAGACCCTTTGATGCCCATCTTGTCTTCTTCCGGCCCCTGCGAGAAGCCTTCCATGCCGCGTTCGACAATGAATGCAGTGAACTGCATACCGTCGATCTTAGCAAAGACGGTGTATACATCGGCAAAGCCTCCATTGGTGATCCAGCATTTCTGCCCGTTGAGCAGATAATACTGGCCATCTTCGCTTAGGCGGGCTGAGGTCTTGGCACTCAGTGCGTCACTGCCGCTGTTGGGCTCCGTGAGGCCATAAGCCCCCTTCCATTCACCGGTGGCCAGCTTCGGAATATATTTCGCCTTCTGCTCCGCCGTGCCGAAATAGAGGATAGGCAAGGTGCCGATGCCGGTATGGGCGGCTACGGCCACCGAGAAGGAATGTCCACCACCCAGTCCTTCGTTGACGATGGTCGAGGTGATGAAATCCTTCCCCAGCCCCTGGTACTCCTCTGGGATCGAGACACCCAGCAGTCCCTGCTGTCCGGCTTTATCCATCAGCGAAGACATGAGCCCGGGCTCGAGGGCATCTATGCGCTCGATGATGGGGTGCACTTCTGCTTGGAGGAAGTCGTGGCAGAGCTGCAACACCATGCGCTGCTCTTCGGTGAAATCTTCTGGGATGAAGGTATCCTTTGGCTGGCTTTCTTTGATCATCCACTCGGCACCCCGCAGGGTTGTGGCCGTCTTGATCGCTATTGTCATGGAGGTGATATTTATATTTATTTATGTCAGGTTAGATTATCATATACTCGTTGGAGGACCGACTTGCAGAGTTCAATTTCCTTCGCAGGAACCCCTTCCAACGCCTCATTGAGCGTTTTGTTGGCCAGGTCCATCGTGCTGTCTCGGAGGCCTGCGCCTGCCGTGGTGAGGAAGATACGCTTCATGCGCCGGTCGTCTTTCGAAGGCACTCGCTGCACGAGCCCCTGCCGCTCCAGGTTATCCAACAAACGGGTGATGCTGGGCTTGTCGCGGTACGAGGCTTCACAAAGCTCCTGCTGACTCATGCCATCGTGCTTCCACAGATGGTACAGCACACTCCACTGCTCGATGGTGATGTCTACCCCGTTCTGCTTAAAATTCTTCTGCAGCCGCCGCGCCAGAGCCGTCGATGCCAGTCCCGTGATAAAACTGTATAACTCCCCTCGCCTAAATTGGTTGTTTGGCATATCGTTAGTTATGCAACCAATTTCGAAATTAGTCTAATTTTGAGAAACAATCCAAGCGACTGGAGACATTTTAACAAGCGTCTTTAAAGATGGATGAGATTCGGACACTGCCGGGAGAAGGGTGGGGCATTGCCCTCCGAAGGTTTGGCGAGGGACCGACAGTGACGCTCTGCCTGCATGGCTTTCTGGAAGACGGGGACAGCTTTGCCGCCCTGGCAGAAGCTTTACCTGGACATTGTCTCCTGGCACCCGACATGCCCTTCCATGGTCAGAGTTCTTGGAGTACGGCTAACCCTCTCTCCCCCGATACACTCATCGACGCGCTCCTGCAGTGCCCCGAATTGCAGCAGGGCCCCTTTGGACTGCTAGGCTACAGCATGGGCGGCAAGGTGGCACTCTCCATCTTCCAACGCATCCCGGACCGCATCTCGCACCTGCTGCTGGTGGCGCCGGATGGGCTACGCCCCAGTCCGGTACATCTTTTTTTCACCCATACCTGGTTAGGCGACCGCATCCTCTGGTGCTCATTGACAAACCCGGGCTGGCTGTACCCGTTGCTCACATTGCTCCGACAGTGCAAGATGATGAACGAGAGCCAGCACCGCTTCGTCCTCTCCTATCTGCAAGACGTGCCGATGCGCGAGCGGGTCTACCGTATATGGACAACGCTGCGATACTTCCAGCCCAGTCCCCGGCAGGTGCAGGCCCTGATCCGACAATACCCGATACCGGTCCGACTGATCTTTGGCCGCTACGACCGCCTCTGCCCCGTGGCCCTCGGTCAGCGCTTCCTGCAGCCCATCGCTGGACAAGTGGAGCTGCAGGTCTTCGAGACCGGTCACCTGCTATTGCGCGACAAGCATGCTCAACAGCTAGCCAAAGCCTTCCCGGCCCTTCCGACAAATTGATAGACCTTCGCTATGATGCTGTTCCCTGCCGCCACCGTCTTTTTATGGGGGCTCTACGCCCTGCTGATCCTTCGGTATCGCGCTGCCTGGCAGCAGATCACCCCTTTCCAGCCAAGCCCCGGCCATCGGCCATCCACCCGCCTGTCGCTGGTGATCGCTGCCCGCAACGAAAGTGCTACCATCCCCCATTGCCTGCGGGCCATCATGGCGCAAGACTATCCCAAAGCACTCTATGAAGTCATCATCGTCGACGACCACTCGACAGACGATACCGCCGCCCTAGTCCGAGGCTTTGCCCCCAACGGCGTGAGACTGGTGGAACTCTCCAAATTGGACCCCGGCCGCCAAGGCAAGAAGGCGGCCCTCACCGAAGGCATCCGCGCTGCAAGCGGCGACTTGATCTTGGTCACAGATGCCGACTGCCACATGGAGACGCGTTGGATGCGGACGATGGCGAGTTTCTACGAACACAAACAGGCCGACTTCATCGCCGCACCCGTCCGCTTCGAGACAGACAGCAGCCCCCTCGGCATCTTCCAGCAGCTCGACTTCCTATCCCTACAAGGCATCACGGCGGCAGCCGTCAGCAACGGCTACCACGGCCTGTGCAATGGAGCCAACCTGGCCTACCGCAAGTCCGCATTTGAAGCAGTCGGCGGCTTTGAAGGGATCGACGGTATCGCCTCTGGCGACGATATGCTCCTCATGCAAAAGATCGCCCGGCAGCCCGGCATGCAGATCGGCTACTGCCTCTCGTCAGAAGCCATCGTCAGCACCCCCGGAGCCGACTCTTGGCGGGCATTCCTCCAACAGCGCATCCGCTGGGCCAGCAAGGCAAGGTTCTATCAAGAGCGCGGCCTCTTCTTCGTGCTGCTGCTGGTATGGCTGCTGAATGCTGCCCTCCTGGCACTGACCATCGCAGGCATCCTCTTCTCCGACGCATGGGCCAGGACGGCTGCCTGGCTGCTGCTGGGAAAGACCTTGGTAGAGCTGACCTTCCTATGGCCAGTGGCCGGTTTTTTTAGCAGACGGGCGCTGTTGGGCGGGTTCCTGCCGGCACAGCCTTTCCATATCGTGTATACGGTGCTGGCAGGCCTGCTTGGCCAGAACGGCAGCTATGAATGGAAGGGGCGGCGTGTCCGATGAGCAGGACAGGCCAACAACCCATGACGTATTTTCGGAGCATGAGCCCAGCGGCTAACAGCCAGCGACGAACCGCCTGGCGGCAGTTCCGAAAGAACCCCTCTGCCCTGGTAGGCCTCTGCCTGATCCTGGCCGCCTTACTCTTTGCCATCCTGGCCTATTGGCTGGCCCCCGACTATAGCCCTCATGCCAACCGTATGATCATCGAACTGAACGGAAAGCCGCCCGGCCACCGTCAGTGGTTCCTTGCCATCCAAAAAGAAGAGCCGGCAGAAAAAGCCAATGCATGGCGCCGGACCCTCGACGGAGAGAGAGACGGCTGGACCTATACGCCCATAACTGCATGGCAGCAGCAGGGCGACAGCCTCCGGTTCGATCAGTACCTCGATGAACAAGTCACAGAAAGAAAATCCATTCGCTACGATGCCTCGCGATACCGCATCGTCGAAGTCCGTTACTGGCTGGGGACCGATAAATACGGCCGGGACATCCTGAGTCGCCTGCTCATCGGCACCCGCGTGAGCCTCAGCGTGGGCATCATTGCCGTGCTGATCTCTTTACTGATCGGCATCACCCTTGGGTCTGTTGCCGGCTATTTTGGCGGGGGTACCGATGCGTGGGTGACCTGGTTCATCAACGTCGTCTGGAGCATCCCTACCCTGCTGCTGGTGTTTGGCATCACCCTCGCGCTGGGAAAAGGGTTCTGGCAGGTGTTCATCGCCGTCGGGCTCACCCTCTGGGTGAACGTGGCCAGGACCATCCGGGGGCAAGTGCTCTCCATACGGGAAATGGAATACATCGAAGCTGCCAGGGCGCTGGGATACTCGCATATGCGCATCATCATTCGACACATCCTCCCCAATGTGATGGGGCCGGTGATGGTGTTGGCGGCTTCCAACTTTGCCAGCGCCATCGTGATGGAGGCAGGACTCAGCTTTTTAGGTGTAGGGGTTCAATCGCCGCAGGCCAGCTGGGGCCTGATGATCAAAGAGAACTATAATTTTATCATCACCAGCCGGCCGATGCTGGCCTTGGTGCCCGGCTTCGCCATCATGTTGCTGGTGCTGGCCTTCCACCTTGTCGGCAGCGGGCTACGGGATGCACTGGATGTGCGGGGCCATTAAGTTTATCGAGGAGCACCTCTCCTTCCAGATCGCCCGCCGGGGTTTACGCGAGACTCTCAAGACAATGGCCTACAGAGCGATGCACCGGTCGAACTCCAACAGCTTTTGGTCAAAGGAGAGAGAGGATTCTATTTTGGCGGCTTCATCTTGGGGCTGCTCTTTGGTCTCCACGGAGTTTTCATTGCCTACCTGATGAAGCGCGAAAAAGGCTTCATCCGCTCTGCCTGGATCGGTTGGGGTATGTGGGTCGCAATCTTAGTCGCACTCCTGGTAGGAGCAGGTAGCACAGTCTGACATATTCAAACATTTGCTCTGTAAAACCCTACTTGGTGCAGGGTATTTTTTAAGGGATACTGGGTGAACCAACTTCACGACGGGGAGACTCGTCAGCAACGCTTTCCCAGGGCCGTTGTAAGAGAATACCTGCACAGACGAAGAACAGCGAGCCAACCTTATCCGTCTCGATGAGGTCGCTCAGCATATTCAGCGTCGAAACCATCCCCAGCACAGCCAGAATCACGGCCGGCAGGACCCGCTCCGACGCGTCGCGGGCTGCATGATACCATTGATAGGCCCTACGTGTCATCACGGCCAGCAAGAGGCAGAACAAGATAAGTCCGGGGATGCCCTGTTCCACCAGTACGAGCAGGAAATAGTTATGGACAGTGGAGCGCTCGGGATTATCGCTCACATAGGTACGGAAGCTGCTCACCGTATACGGCCGGTACTCATGATAGAATGTGTTGGGTCCGTAGCCATGGAGCATATGCTGGTCGAGCATGCGAACGGCTGCTATCCATCGGTAGAAGCGCTCCATCGATGAAATATCCGTCATCTGATAGGTAGCCTTCATGTGCTGGCCCAGGTTGTCGTGCCAGATGGTAAGCTTATAGTTGGGGCTGTACTCCAGGTACCGGTCGCCCTGCCAAAACCATGCAGCGGCAGCCAGCAGGGCGATCAGACCCCCAAGCGCAGCCCAGTGTAGCATTTTTTTTCGAGTAGAGATGACCGTTATCCAACCGATACCTACCGCCAGCCAAGCTCCACGGGAGTAGCTGAACAGCAGTCCGGCAGCTGCAATGCCGAGCACCCATCGGAGCTTTCCCCGCATGGGGGGGCAGACATGCCAGGCAGCGATGGGGATGGGCAACAGGCAGACCAACAAGGCAGCGTAGTTGACGTGGTTTCGAAACAGCGGCTCTACACTTCGGTTAGCATCGGCAAAGGAGAAGCCCATAGATGCATGCCTGGCAAGTACGAGGAGGGTGGCGGCACATACCGACGTGGCCAGCACCTTGGCAGCGCGGTACAGATCGGCACGGTCGCGCAGGCAATACCAGCTGCCCAGCGTGAAGGCTGCCACATACCAAAGCTTGGCGGCCATGAACTTGGCCGACAGGAGCACGTGGGTGGAGAGTAGGCTGCTGAATCCGACCCATACGAGGTGGGAGAGCAGGGTCAAGCAAATGGCCGGATCGATAGGCCTTGCCAGCTGGGCTCGACCATAGACCAGCAGGTGAACCCCTAGCAGCAGCGTCAGGAGCCACATCAACGGTTCGTCTGGCAGATCGGTGCCGAGGGAGGCAGTCAACTCCACCTCGGCTGAAAAAGGGATGGTGGCCAGTAAGATGAAATACAGGGCCCTGATGTCGTGCACCCCGAGCCATACCAGTAAAAACGCTGGCCCTAGAGCCAACCAGAATTGTTGCTGTGTAAGCAGGGCCAGGGTCGCACCGAGCAACATGGCCGCAGGTGCTAGCCGCCGCGGGTCGTCCCACCAGGGTATTTGAACGAAGGGCTGCAATTATGCTTTGTTACGAAAGACGGGCAGCAGGAAGACGATGGCAAGGCCGGTGAAGAGGCTGATCAGAAAGGTTGCCAGCACGTTGACTAGGACTTGCGGTTTATCGGCTTTGACCGAGGGGATGGCTTTCTCCAATACGACGAGCGCAGGGGGGGGCGTCAAAAGCGCCATACGGAGGTCAGTCATAGCGCGGCGGTAATAGTCGAGCTGATGGGTGGGGGGCGGCCGGCGGAGGCCGGTGCTGTCGCCGCCCGGCACATCACCTTCAGTGGACTGCAAGGCTGCGTAAGCCCTTTCTAGCTTTTGGAGGCTAGTGGCATAATAAGCGCGGTACATCTCCTGGTGGGCTTTCTCCGTCTGTGCAACCATCGCATTGGCGATGTCGGCGGCAAGCTGTCGGTTGCGGTCCCAAACTTTGATATGCATTTCTCCATACTCAGTCTTGAAGATGCCACAGTTTTTACGAAACATCTTCAGGGCATTCTCCCGGCCTCGTTCGTCATCCTTACGGATGCGGTAGTGCTTGACCAGGCCGAAGCTGTCGATGATTTTCGTCATGACGGGCCAGGAGCGGGCCGTGGCATACAGCCGGTCAAGATCATCGCCCGAGCTGAAGACAGAGTACAGCTCGGTGATCTCTTCAGCAGTATAGCGCGACTTATCACTGAACCGGGAGTTTGCCGGGAGCACGCTGACCCTAGAAAGGTATTCCTTCGGCAGCAATAGGCAGATCAGCAGGGCCACAAAGGTGGGCAGTCCGACCATCACGGCAAGGAAACGCATGTGCTTACGGAGGGTAGGAAGGAGCTCTTGGATGATAGACATAGGGGCAAGATAATCGAAAAACAGAGGTGCAAGTCTCTCCCTTACGGGTCTCGTAAGACTTTGCGTTGCGTTTCAGTGGTGAGAACGTCGGACAAGCGGCTCGAATGAAGAAAGGACATTTCAATCTGTCGCCGGTCGGCTCAGTGTTTCCCTTCCTCCTCCCAACCGGGCAATTGGAAGCGGATCCGCAGGATGGCATAGAAGAGTCCGACCATGCAGGCCCCTGTCATCCCGATGGCAAAGAGCGGGTTTGCACCTAGATATACAAAGATGCGTAGGGCACCAAAACCCATCAGCCCTGTAAACAGATAGGCGAGGCCCTCCCCCGGATGCAGGCCGATGCCTGTGAGCCGACGCGATGCAATCAGCAGTGCGATCGCATAGGCAGTCTCTACGCCAACGGCCACCAGGGCGCAACCCAGGGCCCCCAAAGTTGGGATGAGGAGGTAGTTGAGTACGACCGACGTGAGGGCAAAGCTGCTGCTGATCCGGATGAACGTACCAATATGTCCGACAGCCGTCAGTATCGTACCATAGATGCTCACCAGTGATAGACCCGGCAGGGCCAGTAAAATCGCCCACATCACGGCTACCAACGATGAATCAGACCGATGGTAAAGCAGGTCTGTAAAATAGGAGGGCATGACGCTGCCGGCCACCCCTAGAAGGATCGCCATGCAGATCAAACCGCGGCGGGCGATGACAATCGAAGGTTCTACCAGCAGCTTATCGGGCCAGTGCCTCGCTAGGTACGACAAGAGGTAGCCGGTGACCAGCGAGCCGATCATGCTAAAAGCGTCAAGAATCCGAAAGCCAGCGGCATAGACGCCGGCCTCATAGGCGCCGGAGGGATGGAGGCGTTCCAGCAGGAAGCCGTCCGAACGCAGAATGAGTGTCATGAGAAAATTATTCAGCGCAAACGGAAGGCTGGAGCGGAACAACTCACCACGAAAACCCCGAAAAAGGCGGAAGCCAAAACCGTGGACAGCACGCCGGATGAAGCCCCATGCCAACAGAATGGAACAGAAAATCGCAAGGGATTGGAACCATACAAATCGATGGATGGTGACCGGCCCGATGAGATCTGGAAAGAGGACCATCGCCCCCACCCCTACGATGACAATACCCTTGTCCATCACCGAGAGCACCGAATCCTGCTGAAACTGTTGCGCCGCGGAGAGATAGGCCCGAAGGAATCCAAGCAGCGAGAGCAACATCACCAAGACGACGAAGGGGAAAAGATAGGATAAGTCTTCTATGCCCATGGCCCAGGCAAAAGCCCCAACGACGACGCCATACAATACAAATAGAAAGCCCTTGGCATAGAGGACATCCCAGAACAGCGCCACCCGGTCCGACGGCTGCAAGGCAGCTTGGCGGTTGAGGTAGATGTTCAGTCCAGGATCCAGCAGTACGCCAAAGACCAGGCAGAAGCCCAGCATGGCAAAGTAGCGCCCGTACTCTGCAAAGCCGGTGATGTTTTGGACGTTCCGGTCAATGCCGAAGATCCACGCAGGCTTCACCAGCGCGTTGAGTACGATCAGCAGCAGCAGAGAGCCGAGAAATTTCTTCTGTAGGGGCGCCACCGTACAGGGGTTCAAAGGGCTACCTGCACGTTGCGGTTGAGGCTTTCGGAGAGGGAGATGAGCGTCTCGGTCCGCTCGATGCCTTTGATCTTCTGCAGCTGGTCGTGCAGGACGTTGCGGAGCTGGTTGATGTCGCGGGCCACCACTTCGAGGAACATGCTGTAGTTGCCGGTGGTATAGTTGATGCGGATGATCTCGGGGATCTTGCGGAGGTCTTCGGCGACCTGGTCGTAGAGCGAGCTCTTCTCGAGGTAGATGCCGACGAAGGCAGTGATGTCGTAGCCCAGCTGTTTGAGGTCGACATGAAGTCTCGTACCTTTCACCACGCCCTGTTCCTGCAGTTTCTTGATGCGCACGTGGATGGTGCCGCCCGAAACGAAAAGTTTCTTGCCCAGGTCGGCGTAGGAGATGCCTGCATCCTCCATCATCTCGTGGATGATCTGGAGGTCGAGTTTGTCAAGATTCAATTTTCCGGCCATTGTGGAAATCTGTTTTGAATTAATTCCAATATATAGTGCAAATTATTATAATTTTTCTATAATTAAAAAATAATTCTTGAAATATTTGCAAGATATCTGGCAGTTAGCCTAATTTTACCATGTCTTAAAGCCATCGTGTTCTTCTACATTGTGGGGTGATGAAATCTTGGCAGACATGCCCTCTTGTCTCGAGGGTGGGGATTCCCGGATAAACACTGCATAACGCCGATCCGCAGACGTGCGGACCGACTGGGGTTGACCACCAGTAGGTTGAGGGTAGCACCCTCTACAATCTTGTGCAGCGGCTAACGTCCTCGTGGAGGTTCGACTCCTCCCCCTACAGCACATAGAAAAGCTCATAAAAATTGATAAACAATTTTTATGAGCTTTTTTTTATAAAGTTTCAATTGAAATAAATAGAAGATTTTATTAACTGTATATTTCGTACGTTGATCTCTCTCTCTAACATATGAGCCTCTACCCCTGCCGAATCCTGCTGATATGGGCCATCATGCTGGCCACGGCAAGCAAGGGAAACACACAATCCAACCTCCACGTAGAAGGGCTCCACCGGGTCGGACACAGCATCGAATCTGAGATGCGTTACCGAGTCCCGCACGGAGCGGAACTGTCGGCCCGCTACCAGCTGTTCATACGGAACCGAGCTACCCATCCCTTGACCATGGCCGGGAACCGCTCCGCCCGCATCAATGGCATCTCACCCGACCAGTGGCATGCCGAAGGCCGGCTCTCCTGGTACCGGTTCCCCGAACAGGACACATCCTTCCCGTCCGTCATCCCTACCGGAGCGCTTATGGTCTGGCAGTTCAACGGAAAGGATACCTGCTGGCTGCGGGGTGGGCGCTTTCACCTGCAGACAGCCGACCTTGACACGACCCTTGCCGACACGACACCATCCACATGGATCGCCTCCCTAACCTGTACCGGTCCGGCGGACGCCCTCCTGCCCTCGAAAGCCACCCTGCACCTAGTGAATGACTCAGATACAGAATGGCAGGTTGATGACATGATCCTTTGGCAGCCACAGTCCGAAGGGGATTGGCAATTCCTTTTCCCCGGGCAGCCGTTGCGACCCAGCCTTACGCTGCCATCTCATAGGCGGCTGCGCGCCCGGGGTAGATGTTTGCTGCAATTCCAGTCAGACCGTTTCAGGTCCGTAAACACCGCCATCCAGCTGCGACTCTCAGATGCCAAAGGTGCAAGGATCGAATTATGGGCTTATATGAAGCTCCGCAAGGAAGCCTTTGATATCAGCGGCGGCTGGGCTAATGGTGCCATTCAGAATCGGCCTGCCCTGATCAACACCCACTTCCGACAGACCCTGCAATCCCTCTACGTCAACACCGCACATTACACCGGCCAGCCCGGCTACAGCGATGTTGACAGCCTCTTCCGAAAATGGCCCATCAAATACTTCGGGCACCTCACGCCCTGGCAACGCTTTGACCGCGATAGCCTCCTGCCCCGCATTCACGGTATCGAATTCCTCGGTGAACCGCAGTACGGAGGTGGAAGGCCCGTCGACCCGCAGCTTGTCAGCCGGCAACTACTGCCCTACGCGGCCGCCCGCATCCCCACCACCCTCACCCACAGCGAAGAGCGGATATGGCGGTTCTACGCCGGCCTGTCCGACTACCCCCACTTTGATGCCTATCGTGTCAGCGCCCCTTCTGCCGATGACTGGCGGGCCTACGACAGATGGAACGGGCAACGCATCGGATGGGGGGCGCCCCTAGAAACCATCGGTACGATGACCCGATCGCTCAAAGCCCTCAACAGGCCCTTGCCGATCGCATATTGGTCGCAAGGGCCGCATGAAGGTTGGGAGGTCTACGGCGGCCGAAGACGCAGGTCGCCAACGGCATCCGAACTCCGTAGCCAGGCCTACCACGCCCTCGCCAGCGGCATCACCAGCCTCTACTGGTTCAATCTATCCTACAAATCCCTCAGGATGTTCCCCGAACTGCTCGCCCCCATGCAGCGCATCGGCCGGGAGGTGCGTCTCCTAGAACCGTTCTACCTGCAAGGCGCTCAATGGTATTACAAGCGTCTAGCGACGTCCGAAGGGCCCGACTGGGATGTGTCGACCTTCGTTGCCCCTGATGGTATCCTACTCTTCGCCCTCGACCTCCGTTACCGCGCCGATCTGGACAGCAAGACATTCGTCTTTACCCCCGACCGAACAGCAGCCCTCCGCTTCCAAGTGCCCGATTGGGTAAGCGATTCCTGGCAACTCTGGAAGTTGGAAGTGGACGGCCTTCGACGAATGGCCTACACCCTTGCGTCGGGTGGCGGGCTGATGCTGAACGACCGCATCACAGAGGTCGCCATCTATGTGCTACTACCCAACGCCTCTTCCGCTACAGCACTCGGACGGCGATGGCGGGATCTGCTTCGCAGCGAGGCGAATTGGCCATTCAACCCCGCCGTCGACCCGTTGCAGATGGATGACTTCCTGCGCCTGTCGACGGACGGCCGGTAAGGGCCGGATGGCGGCAGCCCTCCATATCGACCCCCAGCCACGAGCAGCCATCTGTTAGCAAACTTGTCTCGGCTTGCAGGAGCAGTACTTTACTTGATGAAATCTTCGATGAGACGAAAGCAAATTTCGCGACAGAAAACATCTACTGCCGTCTACAATGTGGCAGTATCTCCGGCCACAACCACAGTCACTGCCGGATAGTGACTTCAGAACGAGCAATACATTCCGAAAAGTTCTTTTCACCCTCTTCCTCCCGCCTTACGAAGCACCTTTTCGAGTTCAACCATTTTACCACCGCTGCGCTTGCTCTCTTCAGCCGCCTCCATAAAGGCGAAGATCTCCGTTGTCTCAACGGCCGAAACAGGTGACCTACCGCTTTGGAAGAATCTGATAATCTGCCGCAACAATGGCTCGTAGCCGACATGCGGGCCAACGGTCAGGATCGAGTGCTCACCGAAGACGGTACCACCGTAATCCTGCTTCCCTTTCAAGAGTCCGCGGAACGTGCCGATGCGTCCGTCGGCCCAGATGCCAGTGACGACTTCTGCCTCCTCTGTGCGGGTACGACGCACCGAGCGGCAGCCCATCCCCATCAGTGTAAACAGCGTCTCCACCCCATGGATGCCATACCAGAAGAGGTCGGGATGGGTCTTCTCGATCTTCATGGGACTCCAGGCGTCGACCCCCAGGATTTTCCCTGCCTTGCCAGCAACAGCCTCCTGCACGTTGGGCGTATAGCGCAGCGAGGAGGAGGAAAAGACAGGCACTGCCCGCTTCTCTGCAGCGGCATAGATCGCCACGGCATCCCGGAGCGAGGCCGCCACAGGCTTGTCGATGAACACAGGCTTGCCAGTCTCGAAGACCTGCAGCGCCTGCTCAAGATGCCTCCGTCCGTCATTCGTCTCTAGGAGCACGACATCCACACGCTGCAGCAGCTCAGCCACGGAACCGACGATCTCCACACCCTGCTTCCGTACTTGCTCGGTGTAGGCGGGAATGCGCTCGACGCTGGAAACGATGTCTAAACTCCCCTGCGGATAGGCGGCCACCACGCGGTAGCCGGCGTACTCATCACTGGCCTTAGGTCCATTGAGCACCTGCGTGAAGGCCGTCGCATGCGAGGTATCTAGACCGATGATCCCAATACGACGGCCGGCTTCGACCGTCAAAGTTCTTGTGTAACCGACAGTATTCGGAGAGGCAGTGAGTCGTCCACCCATCCCGAGGCCGGCGCCGACCACTGCGGCTGATTGGATGAACTTCCTGCGGTCGTATCGCATCGACATGTGTTGTATTTTTTGATTGGATAAGCGTTTTCCTGTCGGTCCAGCTAGCGCCGCCAACTGCGCACCCTGTGCCCGTGGACCGCGTAGTACACGAGGTACAGGTAGCAGGGCAGCAGCACCCAGTAGGCGGACTTCAGATTGTACAAGTCCGCATAATGGCCGTAGACCAGCGGCATGATAGCATTGCCACAAAGGCCCATGATCATCACAGAGGCTCCGAGCTTGGTGAAGCGGCCTAGGCCGTCGAGTGCCAGCGGCCAAATGCCGGCCCAGATAAGCGAGTTGGCAAGGCCGAGCAGCACGACGAACCAGATCGACACGTCAGCCGTATGCCCCAGGATGCGGACCGTCCCACCCGTCCCTACGATCAGCAGCGTAAGCGTCGTCCCGAGCAGGGTGCAGAATCGCAGGGCATGGGTCTGGCTGACAAACCTCGGGATCAGCAGGATACCCATGACGTATCCCACGATGGTGGCTGTAAGCGTGTAGGAGGGGAAGACCTTGGCCTCCAGCAAGTCGATACCCATGGAGCCGGCATAGCCGATGACCGTATCGATGGAGATGACCTGGCTGCCGACATGCAAGAAGATGGCAATGGCACCGAGGATGAGGTGCGGAAATTGGAAGATATTGGTCTTGGCAGAGTTAGCGGCAGCGATCTCGCCCGTCTCCTGCTCAGTATCGATCTCAGGCAGAGGAGAGAAGCGGATGAAGAGTCCGAGGGCGAAGAGCACGGTGCTGACGCAGAGGTAGGGCGTGATGACGCGGCGGATGAACGCGTCGAGCGCAGCAGCACGGGCAACGCCCGTCATGGAGGGCAATTGTTTGAAGAGATCGGTATCGGTCGCCCGAAGGATGACGGCGGCGAATGCCAACGGGGCGAGGATACCAGCCCCCTTGTTACAGATGCCCATGATGCTGATGCGCTGGGCGGCGCGGTCTTTCGGTCCCAACACTGTGATGTAGGGATTGGCTGCCGACTGTAAGATGGCGAGGCCCGTCCCAAGTGTAAAAAGTCCCATCAGAAAGACGCCATAGGTGCGCGTCATGGCTGCCGGCACGAAGATGAGCGCTCCGACCGACATGATCCAGAAGCCTGTCATAATCCCCATCCGAAAGCCTATCCGTTTAAGCATATAAGAGGATGGAACCGACATTACGAAGTACGAAATGTAGAAGGCGAAGGTGACCAGGTAGGCCTGAAAGTTGTTCAGCTCGCAGGCGATCTTGAAATAAGGAATGAGGATTGCGTTCGCCCAGGAGACGAAGCCGAAGATGAAGAACATCAGCCCGATGATGCCGATGGACACCGCCGTCTGCCAGGGACTGAGCGCTGCGGCACTCAAGGACGCATTGTCATGTTTTCCCATGCTTTTCAATTTCCCCGGCCTTCGTCAACGGCGTACGCGGCGCATCACCTTTCTGATGGCCTCAAAGACCTGCTCCTCGATGCGCTCGTCGAAGGGTCCGGGCATGCCATAGTAGATCATGCTGTCCTCGGCCTCATAGCCGCCTTCGAGCAGCACGCGCTTAGAAGGGATATAGCACATAACTTCTCCCGAATAGCCGGCCACGAAGAGTCCTGCGTCGGGGAATTCTCGCTTCGCGCGAAGAGAGTAGTCGACTACGACCTCGCCCGCCAGCGCCAGGATGGTGAACTCGCGACCAAGACGGATGGCTTGTACAGGATAGTGGTAGGTGTCGATATCCCATCCTTTGTTATATGCTTCCATGTAGAGGCGTGCACGGCGCTGGAGATATTTATTCTCACCCGTCAGGTCAGACAAATAACGCTCCGTCGGATAAGGCCTCAACGCCAGGGCTGTCTCCTCCCGCGCCGTGCGTATTTCAGCGCCCACGGGGGTCATGGGACGATTGACAACACGCATCACTGCATCGGCAAGAGATCGACCGTGCTGACGGGCCAAGGCCATGGTTCCACGTGGATAGGGATTCTGGTCTCCCGCACAACCCGTCATGAACAAGGCTATACTGCCGTGCAGTTCTTCTTCGATATACGACTGCGCGAAGCCGGCATAGTCACCACAGATCTGGTAATTGTCGCCACCCAAGGTTGTATTATGGCAGGCATATCCGAACAGCAGAGCGAGTACCTGTCCCTGCAGGCTCTCCATACGCAATACAGGCACCTGGCGGTCGACCGGCCCCGCAGTGTTCTGGCTGTTGATGAATCCTGCGGGACTGGGCAGGCGGCGGTTGTAGGCAAAACCGGCACTGTCAGTACCGATGGAGAGCCGCACCGGCTGCAGGCTGGAAAAGGCTGCATCGACGGCCTCCACCATCCGTTCTGCCAGCTGCAGTCCGTACTGCACCACCAACCGTTGGTCATCGCCGCTGTATTCTGCGATGATGCTGAGCGAAGGCCATATCATCGGTGCCGCATGCGTGTGCGAGGCGTTGAGCATCAGCTGCGATCGGAGGACGCCATGCTTCTCCATCAGCCGTTCTGCTACGCGCTCCGACAGATGATGCGGGATCCCTAAGAGGTCGGTGGTGAGGATGACAACCTGCTGGCCATCATCAGCACGGATAACCATGGCCTTCGCCTGTATCGGATGAGCCACCCCTTGCGAAACCTTTTCCCGGACGGCATAGCCGGACAGAAAAATGGGCGTGGAAGGAACGATTGAGGCGCGGCCCACGCCACCAAGCAAGTCGCCCGCTATGCCAGTGCGCCAGCACAGCAAGAGCAAGAAAGTGCAAAGACCATGAAACCAGCACCTCATACTATAGAATTAGCTGCTTGCGACATTTAAAATAGGCATTCTATGGCATATCCCATCGGGAAAATCGATTTATCATTTTTATTCTTTATCGGCTATGCCATGCTTTTTATTCAATCTGCCAGAGAAACCTTGTGTCACAATTTTTTTGGAGGAATGTGGAAAAACAATCAGAAAGATTAAACAATTTGATGCAGCCATTTCTTAGCCTTGTAGTCTCTTAATATGGGTGCATCCGCCCGTATCCGATTACCTAAAAAACACAAACTATGGCCATCTTAAAAGACTATGTATACTTCAGCCCTGCCAGTCATTACTCCAACAGCCTGCCACGCAGTGCGATTACGAGTGGGTTTGCCCTGTATGACTACCGCAAGGACGGGACCAAAGTGCTGCTGGTGAACTGCTATGGTGCCCGCTTTGTATTATGGCCCGAACCTGACCTGCTGACTGCTTATCTGCGTGATGAGGTTAGTCTGCAGGATGTAGTGCGGACGGCAAGAGCCACCACCCTCAAGCTGCGAGGCCTTGGCTTCATGCAACGTTTGCGCATGGCCTACTGGACACGCAAGCTCAGTGCTGCCCTGGGGAAGGTACGGGCATTGGCAGCGGGCTGATATTCGAACCGTTTTTACCAACAACCAACAAGCCCATGGGATCGTTCCTGTGGGCTTCTTGACTATGTAGGCCGACGCACTTGGCACGAAGTCCCGGAGGCACGAGGAAACCGGGATGGCCTGTCTTTACACCACCCTTGTTCGAACCCGTTGATCAAAGATCTTGGGTGCCGATAGTGGATATGGGTATCCACTATCGTGCGAGATAGCGCATCATTGCCTCTACGAAGTAGTAGTCGGCGTACGTAAGAGCTACGTCTACCTCGCCTTTGAGGGGCAAGGCGCCGACGCTATGTTTGAGGAGGAAGCCTCCGTTGCTGCCGGGTGCTGCCAGATAGGTGTCGGTGGAGAGAGTGGTAAGAATGTTCTCGGCGGCATGCAGATAGCGGTTGCCTTCGCTGCCCTTGACCTGTCCGGACATCTCAAGGAAGGCCGAAGCCAGAATGGAACCGGCAGATGCATCGCGGAGCGTGTTGGGAATGTTGGGCGCATCGAAATCCCAATAGGGGATGCCATCCTTTGGGAGCCTGGGATGGTTGAGGATGAAGGCAGCCAGCTTACGAGCCTGGTTGAGGTAGCGAACATCCTTTGTCAGACGGTGCATACTGCTGAACCCGTACAACGCCCATGCCTGTCCGCGCGACCAGGCGGAACTGTCGGAGAAGCCCTGCCAGGTGGTCTTGCGCAGCAGTCGGCCACCCTCTCCAAGGGTATAGTCGAGCACATGGAAGGCGGCGTTATCGGGACGGAAATGTCGTTCAATGGTGGTGTTGGCATGCGTGACGGCGATCTCTCGCAGACGCGGGCTTCCGCCGTTGGCGGCGGCCCACAACAGCAACTCCAGATTCATCATGTTGTCGACGATCACGGCGCAGCGGAAGTTCTTGCTGGAGTCCCACGACTGTATCGATTGTATCTGCGGCCGGAAGCGCGTGGCGAGCGATTGGGCGGATGTGTCGATGGTCGTCTTATAAGCGAGGTTGCCCGTGATGCGGTAGGCGTTGCCGAAGGAGCAGTACATCATGAAGCCGAGGTCGTGGTTGCCGGTGTAGTGCTTCATCGGCTCCATCTGCCGGAGGCGTGCCTCGGCGATCCCGCGGAGTTCCCTGTCTTTGCTGTACTCGAACAGATACCAAAGGGTGCCGGGGAAGAAGCCACTGCACCACCAGGTGATGTCACTGGTCTTGAGTGTACCCGTGGTGATGTCGAAGTTCTGCGGCATGCGGTCAGCAGGCACGTTGCGCTGCAGCAGCTTGTACTGCCCCACGGCCAGGTCGAGGTTGCTGCGGAGTTTGGCCTTGAGGGCTTCTCCCGAGAGGGGCTGTGCCTGCAGGGCAAGGAAGGAGAGGAGGGATGCGATGACTATGCAGGTCGTTTTTATCATGAGGCTTAGATTTGAATTTTTTCAGGATGGGCGGATGGCGATTCGGTAGGAGCCTTTTTTGGCTGGCTTCTTGTCGGTGAATATAAGGCGGTACAGGGCTTTGCCCCATGCGTCCGACAGGCGGGGGTCGTCGATGTCGACCTTCTCATAGGTGAAGGAAAGGAGTTTGGGATTGTACTCCATGTTCGCGTGAGCGTCTCCGTTATGCAGATCGATCCGTCCCGGTGATGCCTCTACCGGCGGCACGGCTGAAAGGAATTGCAGTCGGTTGGCCTCCTTGACGGCATCCAGCTCGAAGCGTTCCAGGATATCGAGTCTCCCGTCCTCGGAAAGGCTGTAGTGGCGTTGCCACTGCTGGATGGAGGCCTCCGAGGGATAGGCGCCGGCAATGTCGAGGCTGAAGCTTTGTGCCGCGGAATCGAAGGATGCGCCGCGGGAGCGGAACGTGCGTCCATCTTTCTGTGGGACACCGTTGATGCGCGGCAGGTTGTGGTAGTCGCTCTGCATCGTCCAGATGGTGTAGCGCTGGGGGCCGAAGGTGAAGCGTGTGTAGGTTCCAACGCCTGCATCGACGAGGAGGGGCTTCTGCCTCAAGTAGTAGATGAAGGTGCCGACGTCGTTGTGGTTATGGCTCTCGGCGTTGTAGCCACCCTTGGCGCCGAAGAAGGCCTCGCCGGCCCGTATGTAGCAGAACTCCGTCTGGGGGTACCAGGAAGATCTGATGGCGGGCAGGGCGGGGCTGGTAGCAGCCAGATCGTGGTACGACTGTAAGGACTCCAGGGCACGGAAGGCATCCCGCTCTTCATGCCCGCGCGAAGGTTTTCGGCGTTCAAGCCAGGCCGCGAATCCCATCATCTCAGCGCTGCCGACGGCCTTGCCGTATCGGTGAATGACACCGGGGTTGCCACCTCCCTTGGCAGAGGCGTCGGCGAAGTTCACCACCCAGCCATCCCCGATATAGGAACGGGCGATGTACTCGCCCATGTGTCGGATCTTGGGTTGCTGAAAGATGTCGATGCTGCCACCGGTGGCATACGACAGCAGCTGCAGGTAGTCGTAGAGCTTGCCGGCGGCATTCCCCCAGTAGGAAGGCCCTTCCTCGCAGGCGCCATCATCTTTGGTGTAGCGGATGAAGCGATCGGTGGAGGCGATCGTTTTTTGGACGCCTTCTGCCCGGCGTACCGGGTCCGGCTCCATCAGCAGGAAGCAGGCCAGCACATTGAAGTTGCACCAGGGGTTCCAGTTGTTGACCATCTGGTCGGGGCTTCCCTGCAGCGCCAGCCACCAGTAGTCGCTGCGAACAAGGTACGGGTCGAGGATGCGTTCTTTCACCTCCTTGCGGATGCGTTTGGAGATCACCGGGTTGATGCGGTCGAACTCGGGGGCGAGAAAATGGTGTATCCACGACATCATCGATCCGAGATCACCGGAAGTGAGATCAATGATCGTCTCGTCCAACTCGGGCAGCGAGCGCTTGCTGCGCTGTACAGGCAGGTGGGCCGAGAGCACCCAGGTGCTCATCTCGCAGGTGTGCCATACGCCATCGACGAGCGCGTCGAGGAAACGGCCCTTCCCCTCGGCGAGTTCGGCGAGGAACAGGGCCATGACGGCCTTGTTGTTGGCACCGAAGGGGTCCTGCATCAGCACACGATTGCCTGTGCGTTCAAAGGCGAGATAGTCGGTGGCGCGGACCACCTTCCATTCATACTTCAGGTAAGCTTCTCCGGCTTTGACGATGTCCGCTTTGCGGGTGGCGGTGAGGCGGTCCCATGCGGCCCTGTCGGCATAGGCCGGGTATCGCACCCAGCGTTCTTTGGGGAGGAGCAGTTTCGAGACATCGCGTCCGTCGAGGGCCGACACGAGCCATGCGGTCTGAGACGTAGCCGGCGTAGCGCAGAAGACAGCCATCCATACGACGGCAATACTCAGAAGGGATTTACGCATGTACATCATACATCGAGATCATAAGAGGAAAGGAGGAAGTTAGCGCTTTCCAGCTTACGGAATGGCAGTAGGAGGGTCCGTCTGCTGCAGGTTGCGGGGTGACTAAAATACCACCTTACGCGCTGCTGCCATCTCCTGCAGCATTGCGGGCACGAGTGCGAAGGGATCGTAGGGCAGGCCCTTCGTCGCCAGCGTCTCGACCGGCAGAAATCCTTTGTAGCCAGCGACCTTGAGGATCCGCATCACTTTTGTATAGTCCGTCTTCCGGGGTGGCTTGCCGTGGAGGGAGACCTTCACCTGCCAGTTGATGGCCAGGTGCGCCGTGCGGGCGATGTCGTCGTAGGGGTCGGCCGTGGTGAAGCTGCCCGTGTCAATGATCAGTCCCACCGCTGAATGGTCGACGGCCTTGAGGAGCCGCAGGCACTGGTCTGCCGTCGAGAGCATGTCGGCATGGTTCTGGATGCCGATCCTTACGCCTCTTGTGGCGGCGTATTCGGCACATTCGCGGAAGCAGGGCACCATCCAGTCTGCGACCTCCTGCCAGCGGTCCTCGTAGCCCTTGGGCACGGTGCCGGTGAAGAGGCGCAGGACGGGGGCGCCAAGTTTTGCAGCGACGTCGATCCAGCGTTTGGCCAACTCCACGTCGGCCTTCCTGACGGCCGGGTCGGGCGAGGCGAAGTTGTTGCGGATGCCGGTGCCGCTGATGGCGAGACCCAAGGCTTTCGCCTTCTCCCGGACGCGCTCAATGAATGCGTCGGAGGGTACGGCCGGATAGCCGGGAAAGTAATAGCCGGTGATGTCGATGGCCTCCAGGTCCTGCCCCGCGCACCAGTCGAGCAGGTTGGATATGGTATACACAGGAAAACTGTCGCGGCTGTTGCGTGCCAGCAAGAGGTCGTTGAACGAGAAAGCGTTCAGCGAGAAGCGGATGGGGGTGGCATGGGAGGCGCGGCCTCTGTGTATGGCCGGCGACTGTGACCGGACACCAGGCGACAGCAGCAACATCCCAGCTGCCAGCAGGCTCAGAATCTGCACAATAAATTTCCTCATGGTCATCTTGGTGGTTGGGTTGAAAGGCGATCGATCATCCCCTGCGGTAGTCGACGCCTCAGAGCCGGAAGCCCAGTGAGAAGCCTGCCCGAAGCCCCGCCCAGGGACCGCGGAGGGATATGCTGGCACTGTTGGAGCTAACATGGATGGTGTTGTTGACGAAGAAGGGGAGGCCGCTCAAAGCTTCTGTAAGTTCTGACCGGAGGCTGTTTTGGTCGTTGGTGTTCATAGCCTGGGTGCTGCGGCCTGCCAGCGTGCCTTTGGCGGTACCAACATGCGGTCCTAGGATCCACCAGTCAAATGCCACCCGCCTGGCGATCATCCACTGGGATCCGATCATCAACCCACCGGTATTGGAGGTGAGCATGCCGGTAAGGGAGACGGTCTGGCTGGCACCGGCATTGTCCGTATAGTCTATGGAGATGTTATTGATGGTATAGCTGGCATGTCGGAAGAACAGCGAGAGGTAGAAGCCATGGCCATAGCCCTTCTTGCCTGCATAGAAGCGGATCTCAGGGGTGATGGCATAGTTCTTCATCCGGATAGACTCCACCTCCTGGCGGGCGTCGACATCCCCGGGATTGCCGGTATCGTCCATCGAGTTTAGGATCATATCCTTAAAGAGGATGGGACCGGAAGGCATGCTTCGGTAGGCCAGACCCAGGGAAGTACGCCAGGCAATCATGCGCTCATATTGGAACTCGTAGTTCCGGAAGGCCATGGAAGTGAGGTTGGTCCGAAAAATGTTGCGGCTGGGAGGCTTGGCTTCTGGGTTTCTGTTTGCTTGCTGGGCAAATACGGACACAGATAGAAAAAAAGATACAAGTACCGACGATAGCAGATAGGGGGCACGTGGAGGTCTCATGTGGGAGATATTGTGAGTCTTCGATAGTATTATGTCAAAAACACGACCTCATCCATACCACCCATGGATGCTTTACTGCAGTACTGCCTCCAGCTTTGTGTAGAAGTTTTCGTCTTCCCCGACAAATCTACTGAGGATCTTTCCTTCCGGACTCAGGATGATCTTGGTGGGATAGCCCGCCACGCTGTACTTCACGATGATATCGTCCGACTTCACATTCAGCACATGGTGCCACCCATATTCGGGCTTGTCATGGAGGTATTTCCGCCAGCGGCCGCCGCCGTCCGACTCCTGCGCAATGCCTACGATCTCCATCCGACTCCGGTGCTTGTCGAGGATCTCCTTCATGCGGGACATGCCGGCGATGCAGGGACCGCACCAGGTGCCCCAGAAGTCGAGGATGACAAACTTTCCTCTAAGGGCTGCCAACGAGAACAGAGAACTGTCGGGTGTGTTGCGGGAGACAATGTCGGGCGCCGTCTTGCCGGGACGCGTCTGCTCGATGCCGGCGACACGGCCGGCGACTTCCCGGTAGTAGGGATTGTCGGACAGTTTGCCGCCGAGTTGCCGGAAGGCGGTGATGGCTTCTTCGGGCTGTACCTGCGTGCGGATCATCATATCGGAGAGCAGCCAGGCAGCGGCAGGGGAGTTGGCGTTTGCCTGGAGAAAGTTCTTTTTCATCTCGATCACCTGCGCATCCAGCGACGCAATGGTATCTTTCATCCGGGTGATCAGCGTGGTGTCGGTCACTTCCTGGTTGTCGATGCGGACGCTGAAGTTGACAGATTGGTTCACCAAGGGATTGATGCTTCGACACAGGGTAGCGAGGTCCTGGTTGGCGGGATTGCCGGAGGGATAGGCGTCGACCCTGTCGGTAATCCGTCCGGACAAGGTGACGTCTGCCCCGGGGAAGAGGAAGAATTGGAAGAGGGATGACTTAACGGGATAATAGCCACGACCGACGCGCTTGACGACGCGTTCCATGTTGGGTGAGAGCGTCACATAGGTGAAGGCCTTGATGCTGCCGGTATGATGAAAGCGGCCATCCTGAACGGGGATGCTGTCGCGGCGGTATCCGCCGGATGCTTCAGGGTCCTGGATGATGAGGTACATCATGCGGCTGTCGAGACCTTCGACAGTGCCGCGGATGCGGTAGATCCCTTGCTGTGCGCGGCATAAGATCCCGGAAAGCAGGAGGCAGCCGAGGGTGGCTACACGGAGGATGTTCGTTATGGAATGAATACGCTAGGGTTCAGAGCAGGGAGCGGATCATGAGTTCGAGGGTGCGTTCGTTCTCGGCCGTCGTCCGGAAGTTGGCGAAGACGATGTTGCCCTCCTTGTCAATCAGGAAGTTGGTGGGTTGGCCTCGGACGCCGTACTTCTCCTGTGCCCAGTCGTTGGTGGCGCGGAGGGGTATGAAGCTGTAGCCCGTCCCCTTCATGAACGGCAGCACGTAGTCGTCCTGTATCGGCAGCACGTTGATGCCAACGTAGGCCAGTTCGGACTTGCGGAATTTCTTGACGACGTTCTCGAAATGCGGGAATTCGGCTCGGCAGGGGCCGCAGCCCGGGAACCAGAAGGTGAGGAGGACAGGTTTGCCCTTGTAGTCGGCCAGGCGCCCCTTGGCACTGCGGGAATAGGTATGCAGGTCGAAGGGAAAGGCGGGCTTGGTGGTCACGGCGCGGATGGCTTTCAGGTCGAACTGGACCTGTCCGGCCGCTTTGCCGAGTTTGGCGGCATAGGCTTCGATGGCCGTCTGCCTCGCGTCGGTGGGTGCCTTGGCCTGGAGGCGGAGGAGTTTGGCGTAAGCGCTGTCGGTATGTCCGGACAGGTCGGCCAGTCGGGCCTCCAGGATGGGCACCTTGGTGGCCGCCTCGGTGTTGCGGGTCTTCTTGATGCCGGTGATGGCCTGATAGGCTTCGCGATGGCTGCCCGCCTTCAGTAGCCTGTCGGCCTCGGAGAGGCGATGGGCGAGGTCGATGCGGTCGTCCCATCCGGGCTTGACGGACATCGCCTTGGCGAGGGCAGCAGCGTCTGCATAGCGGTCGGCGTCGAGGTATGCCTGATAGAGCAGGCTCATGCCACCGGCTGACCAGCTGAAGGCCTGCGGGTCGTAGCGTTTCCGTAGGTCCTCCCATACGTTGATCTTGCCGGCATTGTCGCGTATGTTATAGCCCAGCCAGTAGAGGCCCTGGGCACCGCGTTCGTGGGCGGGGAATCGGTCGGCGAGCTGGTAGATGAGGGTTTGGAAGACGTTCATGTCCTCCTCGTCGAAGTACATGGCGTAGTAGAAGGAATAGGCGGGATTCTTCGTGTCGGCCACGGAGGCGAGGCGCATGTATTCCTTGGCGTCGTTGCGGTTGCCCCAGCGTTCGGCATCGATGGCGAGTTGCAGGTAGGCCTCTGCGTTGCGCGGGTCGAGTTCCACAGTGCGCTTGAGGTAGGCCGTGGCCTTGGGGCTCTCGCATTCATAGTAGGCGGTGCCGATGGCATGGGCCACGGTGGCGCTGTTGGGAAAGCGGCGCGACCAGGTCTCGTACTGGCTGCGGATGGCCGCCTCGGTGCTGTCGAATTTCGACTTGTAGCGTTCAGCCTGCCAGAAGAGCGCCGACTCCCAGCCGATGGAACGCAGGTAGGCCGTATGGTACTGAATGCTGTCGGGAGAGGACTCGACGCGGCGGACCCAGTGGGCGACGCTGTCGGGATTGACAGTCCGCAGGGTCGGACGTGTCGATTGAGCGTCGAGGCGGAGGGCGGACAGGAGGAGGAGAAAGACAGGCAATCGTTTCATGTCGGGTCATTGGTCCCGCATCCCTCCCTCCATGGGGGGAGGGATGCGGGTATGCTAGTGGAAAGGGTGGGATCAGTATTTGTTCTGCTCCAGCTGTCCCTGGCTGGAGAGGATGTCGGCGAAAGGCAGCGGCAGGGCGTACTTACGCGAGTCCTTCGGGATGGTGATGATCACGGGGGGCTGGCTGGTGACGGCGCCCGTCAGGTTGACCGGATAGAAGGTCTTGGTGATGATGACGTCATCGGAAGGGTCGCTGTTGTGGTTGAGCCGGCGGATGTCGTACCAGCGCATGCCGAAGGGCATCTCCCGCCTGCGCTCCTGCAGCACTTTGGTCACTGCGTTGGCGGGGGAGTTGGCGGTGAGGTTCACCCAGGCACCCGGCTTCATGCGCCTGGCGCGCAGGGTGTTGATGGCTGTCATGGCGCCGGCGGCATTGCCGGTGCGGGCGAGGCATTCGGCGCGGATGAGGTACATCTCGGCGGTGGTGGGACCTGAGGGCAAGCGGTCCTTGAAGAAATGGATATAACCCGGATAGTTGTATGCGGGAGAAGTGTTCATGCCGCGGTCGTAAGAGTATCCTTCCACGACGTGGTACTCATAGCGGAGGTCGTTGGTCTTGTCGTACAAGTCAAGTAACTCCTGGCTGGGGATGTACCACCAGGAGCCGTAGTTAAGCATGCGGAAGTAGAGAAACTCCTTCCAGCTGACCATATCGACCAGGTTGATCTGGTTGTTGTGGGTATAGGGATAGCGGATGGTGAAGGTAGAGGCGTTGGGCGTACCTGCGTTGAGGGCCACGGTCTGGTTGTTGCCGTAGCGCATATCAGTCGAGACGTTGTAGTCCTGCAGCACACTGTACTCAGAGAGGGCCAGGTCTGCGTACTTGAGGGCCTCGGCATAATTATGTCTGCTGAGGTAGTACCGTGCCGCGAATCCGTTGGCAGCGGCGGTGCTGGAGCGCCAGTGCTGGGGCCTTCCGACCACGACGAGGGGCTTGTTGATCTTGAGGGCTTCTTTGAGGTCGGCCTCAAGGAACTGAAAGGTCTCGTCGAGGGTGGCGCGCTTCAGATCCTCCTGGAAGCTGGGCGAGCGTTTGATGGGCAAGCCGGGCTCGCCCTTGCGGGCGTCGGTGTAGGGGAGGCAGTAGGTCTCGACCATCTGCCAATAGGCGTAGGCGCGGATGAGATGTGCATCTGCCTTGATGCGGGTCTTCTCCTCGGGGGTTCCGTCGACCTTGTCGACGTTTGCTAGCACGGCATTCGCGTAGAAGACGTCGCGCCACTCGCCGGAGGTACTCCCCCAGAGGAGGTCACCCGAAGTCGCAGTGGGGATATTCTCGGTGTCCCAGAACGCGTGGAGGAGGTTGGCGACGAAGTTGTTGACGGCGGGGCGGGCATCGTAGAGCGCCTTTGTCAGTCCATAGTCGTCGGTATGCAGGAAGCCCGGGTTCTGGTCGGCGTAGTAGATGTTGAAGTTCTCCAGCAGCGCGTTGAGTTGTGCGACCGTCTCCACGGGGAGGGAGGAGTTCTTGCTGGGCCGCTCATCAAGGAACTTCTCGCAGGAGGTCGCGCCTGCCATCACGAGCAGCAGGGCGAGCAGGCGTGTGATGGTTATGTGTTTCATATGTGACATAGTTTCTCGGAGTTGGGGGTTAGAGTTCGCATTTGAAGCCGAAGGTGAACTTGGGCATCGGGTTCAAGGTGCCGAGCGGATACATGGGGTCTTCTCCGTAGCGGTTGGCCAGTAGGATGAAGAGGTCGTTGCCCTGTACATACACAGATCCGTTGCGGAAGCCTGCCTTGCCCAGCCAGGCGGCAGGCAGCCTCCAGTTGAGGTTGACCTCCTGCAGACGCAGCCAGGATGCGCTCTGGGAGAGATAGGAGAGGTTGTTGTAGAAACGGTCCCAGAAGAAGTAGCGGGGCTCATTGGGGTTGGTGGGCAGGGTCAGGATGTCGGCCGACTTTCCGGAGACGACATCAGACACGTACCGGTTGGGCAGCATGCGGAGGGTGGTCCACTGGACGGGATAGTTGAAACCGCGACGCTGGAAGACATGCCCGAGGTTGCCCGTGATGATGGTAGACACGGTGAGCTGTCCGAAGCTGAAGCTGTTGAGGAATCCGAAGGTCATGGGCGCCACCAGGGTGCCCTTGTTCTCCAGGTATTCGCGGCCATCCCCCGGGACGAAGGTCTGCAAGTCGTAGTTGGTGGCGCGGGGCCCCAGCACGGTGGGCTGTCCGGCCGCGTTGAAGCCCGTGTACTTGAACATCCACATCGTGTTGGCATTATAGCCCTCGACATAGGAGGAGGTGCTGCGTGCCACGAGGCTCGAGGATGCGTACTGCGCGATGAACAGGTCGGTGATACGGTTGCGGTTGTATGAGAAGTTGAGGTTCCCGCTCCAGCGCAGCTTCTTGCCGATCCTCGCCTCGGTACCGACTTCCAGCTCGATGCCGCGGTTCGACATGGCGGCGTTGTTGAGGCGCTGCGAGGAGGAGCCGTTGACGTTGGGGATGGATATCACCGCGATGAGGTCGCGGCCCCTCCGGTCGTAGAGGTCGAGCTTCCCGAAGAGTTTCCCGCGGAACAGTCGGTAGTCGATGCCGATGTTGGAGGTGCCTGTCTTCTCCCAGCGGAGCGTCGGGTTGCCGAGGCTGGAGAAGGTGGCTGTGAAGGCGCCAGTGAGTACGTTGGGCGTGGCGCCGAGGGAGATGAGCGGCATGAAGGCGGTGCTCTTGTCGATGTTGCCGTTATAGCCGTAGGTGGCACGGAGCGCGAGCCGGTCGACGAAGTCAACGCCTTTCATAAAGTCCTCCTTCCATACCTGCCAGGAGGCGCCGGCCGACCAGAAGGGGGCGTAGCGGTAGGCCGGGTCATCGGTGATGAGGTTGGAGGCATCGGAGCGGAAGCTGCCGGAGAGGGTGTATTTGTCGCGATACGTATAGGCGGCGTTGGCGAAGCCCGAGAAGAAGCGGTCTGTCGAGTAGCCGAAGGAGTTGGTATAGCCGAAGGTCTGTGTCTGGTTTAGCCAGTTCCGGATGGTGAGGGTGGTGGGTGTACCCGTTCCGTTCTGGTTGCCGTTGGAGGGGGTGCCGCCCGGACCGTTGGGGAAGATGCCCAGCTGCAGGGTGGCATCGTTGTAGCCGAAGGTGCGCGGCTGTCCGAAGCTCTGGAGGACGGAGCTCTGCAGTTCGGTGCCTGCCACGGCGCTGATGTCATGGTCCTTCCCAAAGGAGCGGTTGAAGCTGACGAGGTTGCGGAAGTTCCAGGCCGTGAGGTTGGTACGGCTTTGGTCGAGGATGGATCCCTTGGGCAGGTTGGCAATGGGTGTGGTGGTAAATGAGGTCGGGAGGCCCGGCGTCCAGAACGCTGCCTGATTGACGGTCTGCCGCACCATGAAGCTGTTCTCCCTGTAGAGGTTCCGGGTGAAGGTGTTGAAGTTCTCGTATTGGATGCGTGACTCGATGTTGAGTCCTTTCATCGGCTTGAGGGTGAGGCCTGCCTGCACGCGGCCGTTGAGTTCAGTGTTGACGAGCGAGCGGCTGTAGATCTCGCGGGCGGGGTTGTAGCTCCAGTCGCTGTAAGGGAAGAGGTTGACAGGCACCTGACGGCGGATGAGGGGAAGGTAATACCGCAGGGTTGTCTGTGTAAGCAATCCGTCTGGATTGGCCAGCATCTCATACGGAGAGAGGCTGGTGACCTCAGAGAGGCTGCTGCCGTTCGTGGTGAAGCGGTTGTACTGGAGCATCGTATTCAGCGACAGGTCGAGCCAGCGCGCCAGGGAGGCCGTGGTCCGGTAGTTCATCATCTGCCGGTCGTTGAAGGTTTCGCGGAAGTTCGACTGGTTCTTCTCCATCAGCAGCGAGAGTGACTGACTCATGCGCTGGGTAGCGCTGAAGAGGGAGAGGTTGTACTGTTGGGTGACGGGCTTTGCCAGGAGCAGGTCCGATATCTGGGCGCGGTTGTCGAGTCCTTTGAGGCTGTCGAGCGTCTTGTCGCGCTGCGAGGCGGAGATGAAGCCCAGGTTGGCCTCGTTGAGGGCCAGCTGTGCGGGCGTCCAGTTCCAGGCTACATGGTTGGCGAGGATGCCGGTATTGAGTTGTGCGCCCCATTTGTTGTAGGCCAGTCGCTCATAGTCGACGGTCTCTGCCGACGTGGCGTGAGGCCTTGCGTAGTCGAGGTCGATCTTCGAGCCAACACGCGTGAAGGCCGAGAACTCGACCTTGAGGGGCGTTCCCTTGCCGGCGTTCTTGGTGGTCACGACGATGACGCCGTTGACGGCGCGCGCGCCCCAGATGGAGGCGGCGGCGGCATCTTTGAGGATGGTGACCGACTCGACGTCGTTGGGGTTGATGGCGTTGTACGTGCCCTGGATGGGGAAGCCGTCGACGACCACCAGCGGCTCCTGGTTGGCATAGAGGGTGGAGAGGCCGCGGATCTGGAAGAAGGGGTTGCCCTCCTCATCCATGCGCAACGCCTGCACGCCGGCGTTGGTGCCGATGATGCGGGAGGCGATGTTGGTCGCGGGCTTGTCGAGCTGCTCCCGGCTGACGGTCCCGAAGGAACCTGTGGCCCGCTCTTTGGGAAGCGTCTGATAGCCAGTGGAGACGACCACCACTTCCTGCAGCGATCCGTCGGAACGCTTCATGACGAGATTCACCGCATTGGCTCCGGCGGCGACTGCCTGCTCGGCCGTCTCCATGCCCACAAAGCTGAATACTAGGGTCTGTGCGCCGGCACCGGCTTGTACCGAGAATCGGCCATCCGCACCGGTGCGGACCGTCTGGCCGCCGCCTTTGACCTGTACCGTCACGTTCGAGAGGGGTGACTGTACCTCATCGGTCACGCGCCCCGTGATGATCCTTGACGGCTGGGCCGTCGCCGGCAGCGCGAGGCAGGCCGCCATGAGCCATGACATTGCACGGCCAAGTCCTTTTTTCATACCCGTAGAGTTTTGGTTTCAATCGATAAAATACACACCAAGTCATTGGATATCGAAAAATAAAACATTATTGCCTATTTATCCTGGCGAATTAGGTACAAAGACCCATGAATCAATGATTTTGGCGGGAGGAGACACCCTTGGCTGGAAGCGATTCACCCAGAAACGGATATATTCGGACATGGCTTTCACCCGCCGCATCGCCATGGAAGACCTCATGAGATCCTGATGAAGGAGCCTGCTCTTCAGCCTGGGCGGGCGTCTGGTACGGGCTGGTCTCCCTCTACATGAGCATGGGGTCTTCTTCCAGATCAGTGATAGAACTTTATGCATTCTACCCCCGTGACAGCTGGTCAAATTTTCTGCTCTCCTATGTGAATGTCATATGGCTGATTCCTGCGTACCTGCACCAAAAAAGGATGGCCGCCTACATCGGTATGACCAGTATCACGCTGGCAGCCTATGTGATCATTCGGTATTACAACCACGTTCTGCAGAGTCCAGACATGTACACATATTTCACTCGTTCCGGCAGTGAGCTTGTGATACTATCACTCAAGGTTGGTGAAATCGCGCGGTCAGAGGTACTGAAAGGTCTGCAGTTCACTCTCCTGTCTATGGCATACCGTTTCATCTTGGACAGAGTCGTGACGTAACGCAAGATTTCTGATTTGGAAAGAGAAAACTAAGGGCCGACCTCGACCTGCAGGGAACCTTTACCAACCCCCTGCAAGTCGAAGCATAGCTTCTCCGCCACCAGCATACCAGCCTGATATTCTTAGATATCCAGATGGCTCAGATGAATGGCCTCGAATTCCTTCGACGGAACGCCAACGCGAAGACAGACGTCATCCTCACCAACGCATATCCAGACTATGCCCTTCAAGGTTTCGATCTCAACGTGGCAGATTATCTGCTGAAACTATTTTCCAGAGTACGTTTTTGTCAAGCGATTGAAAAACTGCGTAACAAATACCTGCCGGCCAGCATGGATGCCAACAGCAGTGACCCCTTCGAAGAAGAATTTATTTTCGTGCGGACAGAATACCGAATCACGAAAGTGAGAGTACATGACATCCATTACCTCGAAGGCACCGGAAACTATGTGAGCATACACCTGCCCACATCTAGGATACTATCCCTCCAGAATATGCGTAGCCTCGAACAAATGCTGAAAGATGCCGGCTTCTTCAGGATATATCGTTCCTTTATCGTAGCCGTGCGACATTTAGAGACGGTGACCCGCAAGAGCGTCGTCATCGCCGGAGAAGAGCTACCCAGAGGAGACTCATATCGAGAGCTTTTCATGGAGCACATTGGAAATCGGTACAGGCTCATTTAAATATATAAATAAATATGAAATTATTTCTTCTGTCCATTGGGCTCATCGCATGCCTATGCACTGCGTCGGCGCAGCAACCCTTCAACTTCGAGATCAAAGGCGCCATCCGAGGGCTGGGGGACGACACCCTCCAGCTCAGCCTTCAGGATGGAGCAGGCTCACTCCAGCGGTTTGCCATCCTCGTGAAAGCCGATAGCTTCCAATTTCGTGGTCATGCGTCATACATCGACATGGCTTATCTGTCCATGCCCGGCAAACGGAGGATGGGCGATGTCTCTCTTTTTGTCGAACCCGGCGTCATTCAAGTATCAGCCGATATCTCCGACGCTGCCCGGGTCCGCATCGGTGGAACCCGGGCCAATGAAGAGCAAACACGACTCCGCAGCCTGGAGCAGCCATTGTACGACCAGATCATGTCGCTCAGGAACGAACTCAAGGCACGAGCCGATAGTGGTACTGACAGCTACCGAGACCTTCCACGCCGTATGGACTCGCTGCAAGCCTCTGTCCTGCAGGTCAGAGAGACATGGGCCAGGGAAAACCCCGGATCCTTCGCCTCAGCATCCTGCCTCTGGGTGTTGGCCGACAGGATCCCCTTCGAACGGCTCGACCGGCTGTATGCCGCCCTCTCCCCCGAAGTACGCGGCACTGCGCTGATGCAACGGCTCGGCGTCAAGGTCGAAGGCAAGCGCCGCAGCCTCGTAGGAAAGCCAGCGGCCGACTTCCACGCCCCTGATACTTCCGGTCGTGACGTCCGACTCACTGACTTCCGCGGACGATTCGTGCTGCTCGACTTCTGGGCCAGCTGGTGCGTGCCCTGCCGACAGGAGAACCCCGGACTTAAGGCCCTCTATGCCAGCTACAAAGACAAGGGTTTAGAAATCATCGGCATCTCTGTCGATGAAGACGGCCTTCGATGGAAGAAGGCCATCCGGGAGGACGCCCTGCCCTGGCGGCATGTCTCAGACCTGAAGCGGGAGAGCAGCCTCGCAAACCTTTTCGGCGTGCAACCCATCCCCGACAACTTCCTCATCGATCCGAAAGGTGTCATCGTCGCAAAAGGCGTCCACGGGCGCGAACTGGAAGAGACCCTGGCGAAATACCTCGGCAAATGATAGCTGCAGACAGATAAACGTTTTCACCTTACCCACTGAGGGGATTGGTATGAGCAAAGGGAAGGAGGTAAGCTGTAGTGTGTTTTTATTATTTTGAAGTCTCAACGGACCGGCCTTGGAAAAGGCGTGGAGACCGGGTGATAACCCACAACTGCTATACATGAACGCCCTCTCCACCACCGACATCCTCGTCTTCCTCCTCTACTTCCTCCTCGTCGCCGGCTACGGCTATTGGATCTACCTCCGCAAGCGAAAGGCCATCACCGACACCAAAGACTTCTTCCTCGCCGAAGGCTCCCTCACTTGGTGGGCCATCGGCGCCTCGCTCATCGCCTCCAATATCTCGGCCGAACAGTTCATAGGGATGAGCGGCGACGGGTTCTTCGTCGGCACAGCAGTGGCTGCCTATGAATGGATCGCGGCCTTCGGACTTGTCATCATCGCCATCTGGTTCATGCCGATCTACCTGAAGAACGGCATCCTCACCATGCCACAGTTCCTCACCCGACGCTATAACGAGACGGTGGCGCTCATCATGGCCGTCTTCTGGCTCTTCCTCTACGTATTTGTGAACCTGACATCCATCCTGTACCTAGGCGCCGTCGCCATCAACGGACTAATGGGTGGCCAGTATCTCCATACCCTCATGCTCGCCCTGGCCGCCTTCGCACTCATCATCACCTTGGGAGGGATGAAGGTGATCGGCTATACCGATGTCATCCAGGTGGCCGTGCTCATTGTAGGCGGACTGGCGACGACCTTCATGGCCCTGTCCTTGGTCAGCGAAAAATACGGTGCCGGCTCGGGTGTGCTCGACGGTTTCCGCACCCTGCTGCAGCAAGCCCCAGACCATTTCCATCTCATCCTCGACAAGCCAGGCCCCGACGCCCCGCAACTCGAGGTCGACAAGTACCTCATCCTCCCCGGCATCACCATGTATTTCGCCGGACAGTGGATCCTCAACATCAACTACTGGGGCTGCAACCAATACATCACCCAACGCGCCCTGGGCGCCGACCTGCAGACCGCCCGCACCGGCATCCTCTTTGCCGCCATGATCAAGCTGGTCATGCCCCTCATCGTCATGGTACCCGGCATCGCAGCCTACGTGCTGTACCAGAACGGGCACCTGCCGCAGCTCGCTGGAGGAAAGGATGGGGCCTACTCCGCCATCCTCAGCTTCCTGCCGAGCGGACTCAAGGGCCTGTCAATTGCAGCCCTCACCGCCGCCATCGTGGCATCCCTTGCCGGAAAAGTCAACAGCATCTCCACCATCTTCACCCTGGACATCTTCAAAAAATACGTGAGTCCCGACGCCGATGAGCGCCAGCTCGTCCGCATCGGCCGCATCGTCATCCTCGTGGCGATGGCGGTGGCCGTGGTATTCACCTGGAACGACACCCTAGGCATCGGAGGTGCGGGTGGCTTCACCTTCATCCAGAAATACACGGGCTTCATCAGCCCGGGCGTCTTTGCCGCCTTCATCCTGGGCATGTTCTGGAAGCGTACTACCGGAGCCGCGGCCGTGACAGGCGTCATCGCCGGCTTCCTCATCGTCTTCTTCTTCAACAGCTTCGCCGTGTCACTGCTGGGGCATGAGACCATCCTTTACACGGCCTTTCGTAATGCAAGCGGCGCCTATGAGATTCCCTTCCTAATCAACATGGGCTGGTCCTTCTTCTTCACGGTCGTCCTGATGGTAGGCATCAGCCTTACCGGGCCGGCAGTGAACCCAAAGGCCTTCTTATTCGAAAAAGGCATGTTCGCCGTCAGCAACCGCGTGCTGGTGATGGTGGTGGCTGTGCTGATGGTGCTGGCAGCCCTGTACATCCGCTTCTGGTAGTATAGCGGACTAGAGGCTCCAGACAACCCCGAGCAGAAGATATCTGCCGACCAGGCTGTTTTGTACTTCCTGTTGTTCATTGGTGGCGATCGACCGCAACGAGATCTTGGAAACGTTCGTCAGGTTGTGGCCGGTAAGGCTTAACCGCAACGACTTGCCAAAGACTACACTCCCGAAAAGATCCAGCGTCCCGACAGATGCCCCTTGCGCCAAGTGCCATCGGGCATACCGAACCGCAAGGAAGGCCTTCTCCTTCCAATCCGCTTTTACCCTCAGATACGCATGATGCTGCCATAGCTGGTAGCGCACTGCTTGGCCCCGGACAGGGAGGCTCTCATTCCACATCCTGGCAGTCCTCCCGCCGCCTTCGACCTGGAACCATCCCTCTAAGGCTGTCACTGCCTTCTGGTCCACTGCAGTCTGAGCGGAACGCAGGCGCGTAGCAATGCCATTGAGCCACCCGTCGGCTTGGCTGCCCATCCAAGACCAGTCGCTGACCCATTTGATCCGTATGGCATCCACATACCGCTCTGCATGCAGGTGGAAGCGGGCAGCATACTGCCGTGCTGCTGGCACCCGCGTCACACGCAGATACTCTTTCCTTCGTTCGACATAGGGCACATAAAGTCCCCGGTCATAGCCTGCCGTCATCGTTCCAACCAGCGACCTTACCCGTGGCAAATCATGATGGGCACATGCGAACTCCAGCTTGTTTCTGTTTGCCAAGGCGATGGCTGCTGCCGGCGACCGCAGCGTAGCATCTCCGTCGAGGTATGCTGGCAGAAAAAGCTCCGGCGCCGGCAGCTCCTTCCAACTGCCGAGCCGCAGCGATAGCTGAGGGCCTCCTGCCGATCCCTTACGCACTGTGCATTGCGCGCGGTATAGACTGCCTGCTGCATGCAGTTCATCGCCAGCCCGCTGTATCATCATCAACCCCGGGCCGAGGCCCAGAGCCCCCTCCAACGCCCATCCGGGGCGGAGAGGCCCCTCAAAACAATACGAAACGCCTGCCTGCTGCTGCCGAATCAGGGTAGACCCCGCTCGGATAAAAGGGGCCATCATCGGCACCGGCAGGCCGCCCTCTAACCGATCCGTATAGCGATGTGTCAATGCCTGCAGATCCCAGCGCAATTTCCCATCCATCCTCCTGCCCCGTCGATGAATCGTGATGTCTGCCTCTTGGCTGCGCAAGACTCCGGCAAGTCCCTGCTGAAAAAAGGACCCCAGCGGGCTGCCGGTGAAAGCTTGGCCCCAGCGGCCTGTCAGCACGGCAAAAGCTTGTGAGGACTGTTGCTGCGTGAAGACATACTGCAGCTTTGCGACTTGGTTTTTACGCCACGAGAAGGTGTGTGCTGTCTTCCATTGGACAGTGGTGGCGTGGTTGTCTATCCGCTCCAAGGCGCTGTCATGCACCGCACCCGACAGCCGGTTGAACATAGAGGCCTGACCCTGGTTCTTACCTGCCTGCAAAGCCCAATAGCCGATGTGCTTAGCTCCCCTGTCCTGTATCCATACCAGGGTCGCAGATTGCCTGGCGAGAGATTCTTGGAATGACCGGTCAGCCTGCAACATCCATGCCCCCGCATCCGGCGTCTTGTACTCACCCCTCTCCACAGACAATGCTTGCCAGCTACTGCCTCCAAGGGCAGTCATCCCTCTAAGGCGGGCATATCTCCCCACCCGGGTCGACAGCACCTGTAACATAGAGGCATCCCGGCTGTCTCGGACATAGGCACGCTCAAGCGAGGGTAGGACTATGCGGCCTGTCTGCAGCGGGAAGGAAAAGGAGGTAGCCTCTTCTATGTCGTCGGATGTGGCTTTGAGCGTTGCCGTAGGCAGGATGCCTGACTGGCTGGAGATATTATTAGCCTGCCAGCTGCTCAGCCACTTCACCTTTGCCGACAACCAGGCAGACTGGGCTTCGTAGCGATGCCGCCCCGATGTGCCAAGCGAAGAGGAGAGGTCCAGCGTGAGACGATCCCTTCCACGATGGTCGGTGCGCAAGTTGATGCCAACGTTGTCGGAGCGCTCCACCTGTGCCAGCAGCCTGTCCGGCTGATAAGCGGAGATGACCTCTACTTTGTCCACCATGGCTGCCTGCAGATGTTGCGAGAGCAGCCGATAGTTTCGTTCCGTCAGGTCGTCACCATCAATCAGGATCCGATCTACCTCCCTGCCGTTGACATGGATGCGTCCATCCGAAGACACCTGAAAGCCCGGCAGGCGCCGCAGCAGGTCCTCCACCTTACGACTATGCCCGTCAGCAAAGCGCGCTGCATCGTAGACCAACGTATCACCATGTTGTATCATGGCAGGGGGCCTCGCACGAACGATAATCTCTTCCAGCATGCGCGGGGCATACTGCATCCGGAAGATGAAAACCGTATGTGGATTTTCTTTCCCCTGCCAAAGACAGAGGCTGTCGACTCGCTGCATCTGCAGGTGCTCGAGCACCATCCGAAAGACGCTGGGCATCGTATCCATCCCACGGATCTGAAATCGCCCATCGGGACCTGTGAGTGAAAAGGCAAGCGCCTTGCCGCCGACACAGTCCCAAAGGGTGGCTGAGGCAAAAGCCACTGGCCGGCCGGTACTGTCCTGCACGAAGCCGTGCAATATGGCGCCTCCGGCTCCTTGTGCCAGGCCAAACCTTAGACCCAAAAACAGGCATATCAGGCAGGAAGGCCAAGACCGCATTTGAACGCGGCCATGCCTCATTCCGGTATGCTTTCCCAGGTGTGGACTTTCATCGTTGATGTTGTCCGGCAACTCAGGCATCCGGCTTCCGACTGTGCCGCCATCGAGCGCCTCAGCCGGCGGATCATATTCTGCCAATACCGCTGATAGTCGACATAGCTGCCTATGCCCTGGCCAGCACCCACACAATGGCGAGGATTCGAAAGCCCACCTTGTATCGACAAGAGTTGAAAGACGAGGTTTCGCTCGACATCATAGGCTTCTACAATCAACCCAGGAAGCCCTCCGAGCTTCCAAGGCCCCTGTGGCAAGGGAATCGCAGGGACATACCACGCAACATAGTGGCGCCCCCGGAAAAATGTCTCCGCCTGATAACATTCCATCCCTTCGAGCCATTTTCGTGCGGGCAACAGCCTCCAGGTCATCGGATGTACACTGTCCGCATAGGATGTCGGCGCCCCGGACAAGGAAAGGTCAACAAACACCAGGCTGTCCGTCTGCAGATTCTTCCACACCTGCCAGACTGTATCCGCTCCGATAAAGACGTCGTGCTCGCCATAAGCTCCCTCGCGCGCAGTATCCGGCATCGGCACAAGACAGAAATAAGAACAAGATCCCGCAATGGAAAGCAGTCCTTGATAAGCCCTGTCATGTCGCCCCCGACCAAACCACGCATTGTATCGTGTTTCATATCTCACCTGCAGGCTTTCCTCCCATCGTAGAGAGGCTTTTCCCTGTCCAATGAGACAGACAGGAGCCAAGACCAAGATCCACCATTTGAACATCTCGGGCAGCATTTAGAAGTTGAAGGAAAAGGGGGGGTGACAATGGCCCGTTGCTGTTAATGTCGAAATTGGCTCTTCATCATACTCACGGTCAGCTTTGCACATTCCATCGCCTTCTGAATAGCCTCCTTGCATGTCTCTTCCGTTGCCGTACAGGCAAAGTCAAGGTTGATGCCGGGCGCAGACACCGAACCCCTGGCCGTGAAGGAGCAGTGGCCCTGCCCATCCCGACCCTCCAAGGGCCCCTCAAGCTCAATCCCACGTACCATCTCCACGGAGGCAGTCCTCTCATTGGGAGATTGCCGCTCTTCGGCGTTGACAACGAATCCCATCGCCATCCATGCCGCCATCATGATCACTGTCCTCATACGCAATGTTTGAAAAGGTTAATAAATACAAGTTGACTACGGGTGTCACCCCCTGTAAGCACTTACAGGCGCTTACCCGTCAAATGTATACGCCAGCTGAGGCCGGCATAAAGTGGAGACAACGGTTGTGTAAGGGAAAATGAACCTTTGAACCAGTGGGAATCCACCGCATGGGCCGATGACTCAAAGGCCTGGCTTGTAAATCCCGAATAGAGGGTCAGGACCCTTGCCAGACGAAATGCGGCCGATGAAATGCCGATTGCTGTAAAGGATTGTTGAAGCAGTATCGGCAATTAGAGGCCAAAGCCTCATTCTTCGAATGGACGAAACATCTACCGCCTAATGTTGTTATTGTATGTTAGCCTGTGAGACAGGCTGCCCGCATGGGACAAAAAAAACTCGTCCGCTTCGCTGAAGTCGCCACGTTCCCCAACGTGCTTCAATACCCGCCTGACATGGCCGGGCAATGGGCCCGACATTTCAGCCATAACCACCCCATCACACTCGAGCTGGCCTGCGGAAAAGGCGAGTACACCGTCGGGATGGCCAGGATGTACCCGGAGCGGAACTTCATCGGAGCAGACGTCAAAGGAAACCGCATCTGGGTGGGTGCCAGACAGGCACTGAAAGAAAGTCTCCCCAATGTGGCCTTCCTGCGGACACAGATCGACCAGATACATTCGTACTTCTCCCCGGGAGAAATCTCAGAGATATGGATCACCTTCCCCGATCCACAGCTTAGGGCCTCGCGCGATCGGAAACGCCTCACCCATCCGGCATTCCTGAGGCGCTATGCCCAGTGCTTACGTTCCGCAGGCCTCATCCATGTGAAGACTGACTCTCCCGACCTCTACGACTTCACCCGCACCGTCATCTGGCTCTATGGCCTCGAGACCCTCATAGACATCCCAGACCTAGCCGCGGAGCCAGCACCCTCGCAAGAACTGCTGATCCGAACCCATTACGAGGGCCTCAACATCTCCGGTAGTAACCGCATCCACTATCTCTGTTTCCGACTTCAGGGAGCCCTGCCGACATCCCTGGACGACGACCTGCACGAATGGGTGCTCGCTGAACCCATCAAAGCCCAGACCACTCCGCGACACAGACAAGCCGTTCATCCTGAAAAACCTAAATCATAACCTTCCCATGAAGAGGAAACTGATTGAAGGGACGCATTTCTATTACAATGAAATGGGATATATGGTACTCACCGCCCAATACCACCTGGAAAACGGAGTATGCTGTGGCAATGGATGCCTCAACTGCCCCTACGACCATGTCAACGTTCCGGTAGCACGACTGGCGGAAGTCCGGGCCGCCGTCCAGGCAAGTCAAAAAAAGAATGCCACGCAAGAAAAAAACAACTAGCGAAGGGAAGGGTAATCAGGTGATGCCATTGGCCAATGCTGCACCGTCCGACTTTTTCGAGGATGTCTTCGATGTCGTCCGGCAAGTGCCTGCCGGTCGGGTCACTACCTACGGGGCCATCGCTGCTTACCTTGGCAGCAGACGCTCGGCCCGCATGGTCGGCTGGGCCATGAACGCCAGCCACCACGCCTTTCCTGCTGTACCTGCGCAGCGCGTCGTGAACCGACAGGGTTTACTCAGCGGCAAACATCATTTCCCGTCCGACAAGCCCATGGAAGTCCAGCTGCGGGCAGAAGGAGTGGAAGTCAGGGAAGACCAGGTGGTTGACTTTGCCCGGCATTTCTGGGACGCGAGCGTGGCGCTTGGGCTCTGAGTGGCCTATGCATAGTAAGGGCTGATCATCCAATACACCAGTACACCCGTCACAGACACATAGAACCAGACTGGCCAGGTGACCTTCGCCATCTTGCGGTGGGCAGGCCATTCTGCCACCAGAGCCCTATAGGAGGTAAATAGGATGAAGGGAAGGATGACAGCCGCGAGAAAAATATGGCTGACGAGGATGAAGAAATAGAGATAGCGAATCATTCCTTCCCCGCCATAGCGGGTATCCCCTGCCAGGAGGTGATGAGCGATATAAGAGAGCAGGAAGAGTACGGACAAGAAAATAGCACTGATCATCAGCCGCTTATGCAACTGGTAACGGCCGCTCTTCACAGCTACCAGCCCGGCTACCAGCAATAACGACACTAGACTGTTGATTCCTGCATTGATGCGGGCAAACAAGTGCACATCAAAAGAGGGGTCTACGGGCACCTGCACCTGTTTCAATAATACGACAGCGATGAATACGATGGCAGAGACCGCTATGATGGCAGCACGTGCGAGCCGGTCATTTTTCTGGATGGAGGGAGGGAGCATGTTTCGAGATTTCGGGTGAGTGCCTATTTTCTGAAAAGATTCCGTTTCTTTTTCTTGTCCCGCTCCATATTCAGCAGCACGACGTCGCGGATGACCTCATCGAGCCGGACACTGTCGAGACCGTTATACCAACCCCTCACGATGCGGTCACGATCCAGCAGGAAGAACTTGTCGGTATGGATAAAATTGGTGTCAACGCCTTCTACCTGGGCTATATTGGCTTTGAACTCATGGAGTGCAAGGTCGTAGATCTCTGACTTTTCACCAGTCAACATCCACCAGGTGTCGTGGTCGACGCGAAACCGGTCGCCATAGGCTTTCATACGGGGTGAGGAGTCACGCAGCGGGTCTACCGTGAAAGAGATGAATCGGACCAGCGAGTCCGTCTTCTTGAACGCATCCTGCAGCCGCTTCATGTTGCGGGTGAGGGTGGGGCAGACGGTGGGGCAGGAGGTGAAGATGAAATCAGCGATGATGATCCTTCCCTTCCATTCGTCTAACGACACCTCGCGGCCGAACTGATTGGTAAGCCGGAAAGGGCGTACTGTATGCCATAGAGTATCCGGCCGGGTCTTGCCATCGGTTGTGGCCATCATGACACTGTCATAGAAATACCGGCGAGGCATCCGCACAGCACCCTTACTGAGGCTGTTTACGATCCAATAGCTGGTGACCGGGAGGACCAGCACAACGCCTATGGCTATGACTTTGCGTAACGACATCTGCTGAGGATAGAAACAAAAATGCACCACCGCGGTTCATTGCGATGGTGCATTCCGTACATCATATGTCCACTCAATGGCCTTGGGTGGCGGGGAGGTGTGGCTTGGACTGTTCAGTAGCTGGCTTGGAAAGACCTTCTGTATTGCGCAGCATCTTCCAGGAGTCGCCGTCCCAGAGGAAGGCGGCGATAAACCAGATGAACAACAGCAAAGGCACTACAATGGTCATGATGAGGTTGCGGATTTCATCGCCCAGGTGCATGAAAACCCCTACGATATAAAAGGCTTTCAACAGAGAGAGAATGACGATCACACCTTTCATAAACAAGATCAATGCTGCGCTGGGATCGGGTGTTTTATGGAGAAAATATATGCCGAAGCCAAGGGCCAGCTCTATGAGGGTGATGACGGAGAGGATGACGGTCGTCTTTATGATCTTCTGCACCACCTCTTTGCCGCCGGGCTCGTGGTGAAAGGTGACTTCTGAAGGATTTTGATGCTCCATGGGGAAGGGTATTACTTTGTTTCAGAATTGGAGTGGTCAGATGAGGTAGAAGCAGAGAAATACGAAGACCCAGACCAGATCTACGAAATGCCAGTAGAGTCCAGCCTTCTCAATCATGAGGTAGTGACCACGACGGTCAAAGGTGCCGTTCATGGTCATGATGAGCATGATGATGTTGATGATGACACCTGAGAAGACATGGAAGCCGTGGAAGCCGGTGATGCCGAAGAAATACCCACCAAAGGCTACGGGGCCCGTCGTGGAGACCGGATGCCCGTCGTGCATCATGCCGGGCATGGCCGCCCCCCAAGGATTACGCGAAACGGTAGTGCCGATATGCTCGAGCTTGCCATTGAGCAGCACGGCATGGTCGCCTGTAATGAGGTGCGTCCACTCCCAGGCCTGGCAGCCGAGAAAGGCGGCACCCCCAACGATCGTCCAGATCATCCATTTGATGACTCCCTTACGATCGTTGTGGTGCCCGGCATGTACGGCCAGCACCATGGTCACGGAGCTCACAATCAGGATGAAGGTCATGAGACTCACGAAGGCCAGCGGCAGGTTGGCATGCCCGGCAAAAGGGAATGCGTTGAAAACCTCGTTGGGGTCTGGCCAGTAGTTCTGGCTGAACCGTATCGTGCCATAGGAGATCAGGAATGCACCGAAGGTGAAGGCGTCGCTCATAAGGAAATACCACATCATGAGCTTGCCGTATTCCACGTTGAAGGGGCTCTTCCCACCGGTCCACCATTTGGTTTCCACCTGTGCTACTGAGGCTGTTGACATGTCGATCGTCTTGGTTAATGTTGTATTCGGGTCAAAGATGCTACCTCATCCAATTGAAGAATAAGATCAGATATATCCAGAGCACATCCACGAAATGCCAGTAGGTTGATACCACTTCTGCAGGCACGCTGCTATAGGTACGGGTGCGACTGCGCACAACCCTCCAGGCGATGATCAGCAAGGCTGTAACACCGCCTAGTACATGCAGGCCGTGCAAGCCTGCAATGGCCAGCAGGAAAGAATGCGATGCATTCGAACCGGCACCAACGAGGCGGATGTCTTCGGCGCGTAAATCCATAAATCCCTTCACCTGAAGGAGAATGAATAACGTACCCAAAATAGCGGTCACCACCATCCACTGCCGGTAATGAGGCATGTCGCGTTGCCTGGAAGCACGCACCGCCATTTGTATCGTTGCACTGGAGGCAAGGATCACGACGGTGGAGAACCAGAATACGGGGGGGATGTCGATCATCACCCAGCCGGCTTGGCTGCGCTTGACGATATAGGCACTGGTGAGGCCCGCAAACATCATGATGATGCTGCCGATGGCCACCCACATGGTGAATTTGTAAGGATGGATTCTTTCTCTCTGTACGTCCAGCGTTTTCGCCATGTCTTTTCAAATATATTATATCGATGTCAAGATGCCTTGTCTGCCAACAGGGCCAGCAGCACGATCGGCAGGTAGAGATACGAGCCGAACATCACCCTCCGTGCAGAACCCACATCCATCCGCCGGAAGAGTCGGATGCATTGTGCCAGCAACAGGAAGTTGGCCATGGCCACTACCACCATACTGACCATTCCACTCATCCCAAAGACATAGGGTAGGGCCCCGATGGGGATCAGGAGGACGGTGTATAGCACGGCCTGGACAGCTGCGTATTTGGTGGGCCCTTCGGCCGATGGAAGGAGGCGGAAGCCTGCCCTGCCATAGTCCGAATATACCACCCACGCGATGGCCCAGAAATGCGGGAACTGCCATACGAACTGAAGGGCGAACAGGATCCAACCTCCGAGGGAAAATCCGTCTTCACCGGCTACCCAGCCGATCAGGCAGGGCAGCGCCCCGGGCACAGCACCGACCAGCACGGCGATGGAGTGCACCTTCTTCAGCGGTGTATAGACAAAGGCGTACAGGAACAGGCTGAGGGCTGACAAGACCGCCGATAGGCCGTTGAATTGCACTGCCATCAGAAAGATGCCCAGCACCCCCGCCACTGCGGCATAGGTCCAGGCCTCATCGACGCCCATGCGGCCCGATGCCACCGGCCGATTCGCTGTACGCTTCATGATGGCATCAGTATCCTTCTCCACGACCTGGTTGATCGCGTTGGCAGATCCCGTCACCAACATGCCCGCTACAAAAAGTAAAAGAACTGATGAGATGTCAAAGGTCACCGAAGGCACCAGCAGGTAGCTGACGACTGATGAGAAAACCACCGTGAAGCTGAGGGTGAACTTCATCAGTTGACCCAGATCCCTCAGCTTGGCCGACAGGCCGGTACGGGGCTTCCGCCCTTCGCTTTCATTCTCCATCCTTATGTCAAATATCCATATAGGGCCCCCGCTCCACCGTCGACAGACAGCAGGAGGGTTGCATCAATGCTTGGACTCACTGTCAGACACGGGCTCGACCTGAGAGACGAACTCCCGTCCATCCTTTCCGTAGTCGTAGGCCCAGCGGTGTACCTCCGGAATCTCTCCCGGCCAGTTGCCGTGGCCTGGACGGATGGGGGCGGTCCACTCCAGCGTATTGGCACCCCAGGGGTTCTGCGTCGTCACCTTCCGGCCTTTCCAGATAGAATAGAAGAAGTTGAAGATGAACAGCAGCTGCACGGCGAAGACCACCATGGCCACCGTGCTGATGACGCGGTTGGCATCGGTAAACATATTGAACGACTGCCAGTTGCTCCAGTCGGTATACCGACGGGGCATACCCGCCAACCCGAAGTAGTGCATCGGCCAGAAGATCAGATAGGCCCCGGCTAGGGATACCCAGAAATGGATATATGCCAGTGTATTGTTCATATAGCGGCCGTACATCTTCGGATACCAGTGATAGACGCCGGCAAACATGCCAAACATAGATGCCACGCCCATCACGATGTGGAAATGCGCCACGACAAAGTAGGTATCATGCAGGTGAATATCGAGGGTGGAATTCCCCAGGAAGATGCCCGTCAGGCCACCAGAGATGAAAAGGCTCACAAAGCCGATGGCGAAGAGCATGGCGGGTGTGAAGCGCAGGTTCCCCCTCCAGATGGTCGTCAGCCAGTTGAAGACTTTGATGGCAGATGGCACGGCGATGAGCAGCGTCAACAAGACGAAGAAGGCGCCCAGAAATGGGTTCAAGCCAGTCACAAACATGTGGTGCGCCCATACCAGGAAGGCCAAGATCGCAATCGCGAACAGCGAACCCACCATGGCCAAGTAGCCGAAGATGGGCTTGCGAGAGTTTACGCTGAGGATCTCAGAGACCATCCCCAGAGCCGGCATCAAGATGATATACACTTCCGGATGCCCCAGGAACCAGAACAGATGCTGGAAGAGGATAGCGCTACCGCCTTCATTTGGGAGAATCTCACCCTTGACAACGATTTCCGACAGGTAGAAGCTCGTACCAAGGTTTCGGTCGAACAGCAGCAGGATGGCGCCCGACAACAGCACAGGGAAGGAGAGCACTCCGAGAACGGCCGTGAAAAAGATCGCCCAGATGGTCAGCGGCATCCTCGTCATCGACATACCCTTGGTGCGCATGTTGAGAATGGTCGTGATGTAGTTGAGGCCGCCGAGGAGGGAAGACACAATGAACATGGCCATCGAAATCAGCCAGAAGTCCATGCCCAGCTTCGAACCTTCAGAAGCCTGCCCCAGGGCACTGAGGGGCGGGTAGATAGTCCAACCACCGCTGGCAGGGCCTGTCTGCAGAAACAGGGAGGCAAACATGATGCAACTGGCCAAGAAGAAAAACCAGTAGCTCAGCATGTTCAGGAAGGGGGAGGCCATGTCTCGCGCACCCACCTGTAGGGGGATGAGAAAGTTGGCGAAGGTGCCGCTGAGGCCCGCCGTGAGCACGAAGAACACCAGGATAGTGCCGTGCATCGTGACGAGCGAATAGTAGAACTCATTGGAGATGCGTCCCCCGGCAGCCCATTTTCCGAACATATCCTCCAGGAAGGGGAAGGACATGTCAGGATAGCCCAGCTGCAATCGGAAGAGGACAGAGAAGAGACCGCCGATGATACCCCAGATCATCCCTGTGATCAGGAACTGCTTAGCAATCATCTTATGGTCCTGGCTGAAGACGTATTTCGAGATGAAGGACTCCTCATGGTGATGGCCATGGTCTCCCTCATGATGGCCATGCACATCCGTCTGGATGGTCGCTGCATGGGCTTGTTGCGTGATTTCGGTACTCATATCTCTTCGTTTAGGGTATTTGGATCCCGTATCTTGTGACTGTTAGATTTATTTTTTTGCGAGGTCCTGTGCCATCGGTTGGAGGGCTGCGCTGGCATTCTGCAAGGAGTCTGCAGTGGGGGCGGCCTTCGACTCCATGACCGTACGGTACTGCGGCTTAATGCCAGAAATCCACTGGTCATATTCTGCCTGCGTCTCGACGATGATGATGCCCCGCATAGAGTAATGGCCACTTCCGCAGATTTGATCACAGGAGATCTCGTAGACAAAGTCTTTGTTACCGGTAATCTCCTTCATCTGTGCCGTCGTATACTTTGGAGTGAACCACATGGTGGTGGGAATGCCAGGCACAGCATCCATCTTCATTCTGAAATGGACCAGGCCAACGTCGTGGATGACATCCTGTGCGTTGATAACCAGCTGAACCGGATTGCCGACGACAAGGTGCATCTCGGTAGACTCAATGTCATCGTGGCTGCTGCCATCCTCCCAGTCGACCCCTAGGGCATTGCCGTTGGAGGCATCTGTGAGGCGGTAGTTTTTACGACCAAGCACTCCGTCTTTGCCCGGGTAGCGCATCATCCAGTTGAACTGCTTACCGGTGATCTCTACCAGCTGGGCATCTTTTGGAGCTGGGCCAGTGATGCCGAACCAGTAATACAGTCCCATGCCCACGAGGATGGTCAGGAAGATGGCGGGCACTACCGTCCATATCAACTCCAGTTTGTTGCTATGGGCAAAGAAATAGGCGCGGCGCTTCTCGGAGTACTGATATTTATAGGCAAACCAGAACAGCAGAATCTGGGTAATGAAGAACACCAGTCCTGTTACGGCCAGCGTCAGCCACATCATTTTGTCGATCTTCTCGCCATGATCGGAGGCAGCGGGCTGCGTGAACAGCGTCTTATGGTAGAAGAGTTCGTTGCACCACCAGGCAGCGACAAGGCCTAAAACCAGGAAGGATAAGAAGAGAAAAGCATTGATGCGGTTGCTCTGCTGGAAGCCCTTCTCCTCGCCCTTCAGCACCATCACATATTCACTCGCCTTCGCAATCTGAAAAATCACGACGAATGCTAGTGCCATTATTGTTACGATCAACGTTAGCGTCATAGTTTATCTTATAGTTGGTTTTCTAAATTGTTTTCCGGGCTTTGAATCATCCGTCTCATGTATGGTGAATGAGGCTCTCTTTCACAAGTGGGTGATGCTCTGGCAGCAAAGGGCTCTTGGCGAGCGCCTTTCCAGCGAAATGCATGATCAGGCCGGCATAAAAAGCCAGGATACCAAACTCATACCATCCCAGGCTGTAATTTGCTCCAAGGGGGCCCGGCATGACCATCTGGTAGAAGTCAATCCAATGGCCAAGGATGATCAATACGGCGAGGTATGCCACTGTGGTGTAGTTGCGCTTCGCCCCGCGGCGGATCAGCAGCAGAAAGGGAAGTACGAAATTCATCACTAGGTTGAGATAGAAGATAAAGCGGTAAGGCCCTTGCGAGCGGACTTTGAAGTAGATAGTTTCCTCGGGTATGTTCGCATACCAGATCAGCATGAACTGAGAATACCAGAGGTAAGTCCAGAAAACACTGAAGGCGAACATGAATTTGCCTAGGTCGTGGAGATGTTCTTCCGTCACATATTCTAGGCGATCCTGGTTTTTGAGGTAGATGACGAACAGCGCGATGAGGGCCATCCCTGAGACGAAAGTGCTAGCAAATGTATACCAGCTATACATGGTCGAGTACCAATGAGCATCGATGCTCATCAGCCAGAACCAGGGGATCGTAGAGGCCACTGTCAGGCCGAAGAATACTGTGAAGACCGAAGCCCAAACGGAATTGGTCCACATGTAGCCTTTGGCTTCTTCATCCGTGAAGGGACTGTCAGCGCGTTGTGAGAGCTGTCGCATCTTTCGGCCTACCCAGGTCCATACAACCAGGGTGAGGATGGTCCAGCCCAAAAAGAAGGTGGGGTTCAGAAAGCCGCTCTTGCCCTTAAGCACTGGGTCGTGCTCGACGTGCTCTTTGTCGATCCAATGATAGATATGATGTTGATGTCCGAAGATGATGCCGACGAAGACGAGTAGGGCCAGCACTGAGAAGATAGGCACTATGGTCGAGATGGCTTCGGGCACGCGCCGGAAACTCATCTGCCAGCCTCCCATGGCCAAGGTGGTTACGCAGATGAAGAACATGCTGGCATTGACGACCAGCAAGAAGAAGGTGCTGTTCTGTAGGAGTACGGCCCAGAAGCGGGTCCGCGCATGCTCATCGCTGCTCACCCCCAGGAATATGAAACCCAGTGCTAGCGCCAATGTCCCTATGCCCAAGAGGTACAAGGTCCATTTCCGGTAGCCGGCCGTCGTCTCAAAATATTGATTGGTCATCGCACTCATAGTTGAATCAGTTCATGCATGTCGATCTCAGGTCAGGGGTTGGCGGTGGCTGCGGCAGGCGCTGTTTTACCCTGCTTGGCCTTGATATATGCTATCACCATCCAGCGCTGCTTGGTGTCGAGCTGGGAGGCATAGGGTCCCATGAGATTCTTGCCATAGGTGACGGAATAGAACATCTGCCCTTCTGGCATAGACTCGTATTTGGCGTCTCCGACCAGGGCGGCGGGCTTGGCGGGATAGGGACCGTCTCCGTCTTTCCAGAGCGGTCCGTTGCCATCCAGCTTGGTCCCATGACAAATACCGCAGTTGATGAGATAGAGGCGTTCTGCCTCTTTCATCTGCCCGTCGTCCAGGGCGGGAAAGGGATTTTTCGTCATCTGAGAGGCGAAGTAATGAGAGGTGTCGCCTTCAGCATCTTTAGCCAGGTGGTACACCCAGTCAGCGCCGCGCTTCACCGTGCCGGCCACCGGCTGGCGGTTGGTCTGCCCATCGACGAAGACGGGGTTGCTGGAATAGGTCTCATAGGCACGGCTGTAGGCCATGTCAGGCATATAGACCCTTCCGGGCTTGCGCTTCACTTCGCTGCTGCAGCCGAAGGTTGCGGCGATCAGCAAGAGGGCGAAAGGGTATATCATACGTCTGTTCATCATCTGCATTTCAGTTCGTTTCAGGCTACGATAGGTTCATGATATAGCTTCTGCTCCTTGTCGTACCGGCCGATCCACCAGCCGTCTTCCGCGACCTGGGTGTTGACCTCTGTCGCATGCAGATCGGTGAGCAGGGCTTTGACAGCCACCTTGTCGGTCTTCTCCCCGCATTCGATGACCATCACGAACAGGTCGTCTGTAGCGCGAGGGTGGAAATGGTGTTTTTTGACAAAAGGCGCCAGCTGACAGATGTAGCAGAAGGTGAGCACCATACCCACAGCGGCCATTAGGACGGTGAGCTCAAAGGTGATCGGAATCCAGGCGGGCAGGGCAAAATGAGGCTTTCCGCCGATGTTAACGGGCCAGTCTTTAGTGAACACCCAACTCATGAAGGTCACCGCCGTCGTCGTGCCAGTCAGGCCATAGATAAAACCGGCCGTGTGCAGGCTGGTGTCCCGCAAACCCATGGCCTTGTCAAGCCCGTGGACGGGGAAGGGTGTGTAGACGTCGTGGATCTTATAGCCTGCTTCGCGTACGCGGGCCACCGCATGGAACAAAGTACCCTCCTCGTCGAAGCAGCCTACTGCAAATTTTTTAAGTGCCATCCGGTCGTTGTTTCAGTTTTCTGTTCACAGTACTGTCAATGGTGGGCCACTTTCACGTGGGTTTCGTGCTCCTCGTCGCCATGGTGGACATTATCGTGGAATGCCCGGGCCGAAAGCTTTTCCATACCACCCATCTTTTCTTTATAGCTCTGGCCCGAGGTCTTGAGCACATGCTTGATCTCGGCGATGGCTATGACAGGGAAGTATTTGGCGAACAAAAAGAAGCAGGTAAAGAACAGGCCGAAGGTACCCAGGTAGAAGCCAATCTCCCAGATGGAAGGACGGTAGTAAATCGACCAGGCCGACGGGAGGTAGTCGCGGTACACGGACGTAACGATGATCACGAAGCGCTCAAACCACATACCTATGTTCACTACAATGCTCATCACAAAGGTGAAGGCTATGTTACGCCGTAGTTTCTTAAACCAGAAAAGTTGTGGAGAGATAACGTTGCAGGTCATCATCAGCCAGTAGCTCCAGCCATAGGGGCCTGCTATGCGATATTTGAAGAAATGATCCTGCTCATAGGGCACCATGCTATACCAGGCCATGAAGAGTTCAGTGAGGTAGGCACATCCGACGATGGAACCGGTGAGAACGATGACCTTGTTCATTACCTCGATGTGGTTAACCGTGATATAGGCTTCCAGACGCATCACCTTCCGCATGACCAGCATCAGGGTCTGTACCATGGCAAAGCCGGAGAAGATGGCGCCGGCCACGAAATAGGGTGGGAAGATGGTCGTATGCCAGCCGGGAACGATGGAAGTGGCGAAGTCGAAGGATACAATGGTGTGGACCGACAAGACTAGCGGAGTCGACAGGCCTGCCAGGACGAGGGAGAGACTTTCATGCCGCTGCCAATGTTTGGTACTGCCTGTCCAGCCAAAGGAGGCGATGCCGTAGAGATGCTTGCGCAGCTTGGTGCGGGCACGGTCGCGGATGGTGGCCAGGTCCGGGATCAGTCCTGAGTACCAGAACAACAGCGAGACGATGAAATACGTGGAAATCGCAAACACATCCCACATCAATGGCGAGTTGAAGTTTGGCCAGAGGGGTCCGCGGGTGTTAGGATAGGGGAGGGTAAAGAACGCCATCCAGACGCGGCCCATATGGAAGATGGGAAACTGTCCAGCACACATCACCGCGAAGATCGTCATGGCTTCTGCCGCCCGGTTTACGCCCGTCCGCCAGCGCTGGCGGAACAGCAGCAGGATCGCTGAGATCAGGGTGCCGGCATGGCCGATACCGACCCACCATACGAAGTTGGTGATGTCCCATCCCCATCCCACAGTACGCCCCAAGTTCCACTGGCCGATGCCATAGGTAACCTCGCGGTATACGGCATAAACCCCGAACAACAAGAGTGCGACGGAAATATAGAATCCGATGTACCACAGCCGGGTGGGCTTTGCCTCGATGGTATGACAGATGTCTTCGGTGACATCATGGTAGGTCTTGTGCCCATCGATAAGTGGCTCCCGTACCTGCGATTCATATTTGATCAAGCTCATGTATCAGTTGTTTATAGGACGTGCTTGTTCTTTATCGGGTTAGTGGGCGGTTTCGGCATGGTTGCCGCCGACGCCTTCGGGATGGGCAACTGACAAGCCGACGGGCCGGTCGGTGTTGCGGACTTTCGCCAGATAGCTCACGTTGGGCAGCACATGCAGCTGCTCGAGTGCATAGAAGACACGGGTCGTCTGATCTTCGTCGCGCACTTTGGAGACCGGGCTCTTTGGGTCGTTGACATTGCCGAAGACAATGGCATGAGTCGGACAGGCCTGCTGACAAGCGGTCCGCACATCCCATTTGCCCTCGTGGCCGGTCTCAAGCGGGCGGTTCTCTTTTTTAGCTTTGAGCTTGCCTTCCTGCAGGCGCTGCACGCAGAAGGAGCATTTTTCGATCACCCCACGAGAGCGGACTGTCACGTCGGGGTTCAGGACCATCCGCGTCAGGTCGTCGTTCATCTGGAAGACGGCAGGGTCTAGCTTGGCGTCTGATTGGTTGTCGGGGAAGCTGTCGGCCCCGGTATAGTCGGCCCAGTTGAAGCGACGGACTTTGAAGGGGCAGTTGTTGGCGCAGTAGCGGGTGCCGATGCAGCGGTTGTAGGTCATCTGGTTGAAGCCTTCGCTGCTGTGGTTGGTGGCATTCACCGGGCAGACGTTCTCGCAAGGAGCATTGTCGCAGTGCTGGCACATCATCGGCATGAAGACGACGTTCAGGCTGTCGAGATCGTCCTTGCCCGAGTCATCCCGGTAGGTGGCGAAATAACGGTCGATTCTCAGCCAGTGCATCTCATGGTTGCGCAGCACCTCACTCTTCCCGACGACGGCCACGTTGTTCTCTGCCGTACAGGCCACCGTGCAGGCCCCACAGCCGGTACAGCTGTTGAGGTCGATGCTCATCCCCCATTTGGGCCCCGGGTAGGGGTAGTTGGGGTATAGGGTACCTTCGGCGCGGTAGTCACCGCTATTCTTGGCATAGTCTTCTGCCAGCTTTTCCCGTTGCTCCAGAAGCAACTTAGGATGGCTCTTGAACTCGCTGAGTGCATATTCGCGGACCACGTCTTTACGCCCTTCGTACTGATTATGGGTCTGCGTATATGCGATCGGGTACTGGTCACCAGTTTTTTCGCAGGCCACGTCGGTGACCTGGTAGTCGAATGTTCTGCCATTAAAGGATACCAAGGGATACGCGTTCTGACCTACGCCGGCAGCCGCCTTACCTGTCTGTTCGCTTCTGCCATAACCGACAGCCACCGCGATTACATCGGGGTGCATGCCGGGGATGGCCAGCACTGGCAGGGTGAGCTCGCGGCCGGATGCTTTGATGCGGATCATCGGCTTCTGTACTTCGACTTCGTAGTTGTCATCTACCGAGATGCCCAGTTCTTTGGCCTTAGCATATGAAATGATGGCATAATTATCCCAGGTTGCCTTGGTGATCGGGTCGGGCATCTCCTGCAGCCAAGGGTTGTTGGCGCTCTTGCCGCTGCCAATAGATACTTTAGCATATAGGACTAGCTCTGTCTTCCCGCCTTTCTTAGCTGATTCGATGCGGTTGGCGGCGGGCACCACTTCGGAGGAACTGAAGGAGGCCTTGCCGGCGGCAGGGCTGACCGGCTCAATCAGCCCGTCCTGTAAGGCCTTATCCCATGCTTCCTGGCTACCCAGCTTCTCCTTCCAATAGGATTGTACGAAAGCCCCATATTCCACGTTCTCTCCACTCCATTGGAGCAGGGAGGTCTGGAAGGCACGGGTCTTGAAGAGGGGGGCGATGGTCGGCTGCTGGAAGCTGATGTATCCCGTCCGGGCTTCAGCATCTCCCCAGCTCTCGAGGTAATGATGGTCGGGGATGACGTATTTGCAGTGTTTCGTCGTCTCATCAACCCGGTCGTTGAACGACAGGGTGAGGGGGACTTTTTGGAGTCCGTCGGTGAAGCCTTTGGCATCAAAGCAGTCGTAGGCGGGGTTCACGCCATGGACGAGGAGGGCGCCTACGTTACCTTCCTTCATCTCCTGGATGAGGCGGGCCATTTCGGCATCCATGCCTTTCCGGACGTTCAGTGGGGCCGACCAGTCGATCGTTGTACCATTGGCTCCGAGCACTTCGTTGATGGCATTGACCAGCACCTGCACGTCGGGGTCGTTGCTTCCGCAGACGACCAGGGCGGCACCCGGGGCTGCTTTCAGGGCAGCAGCCGCCACCGCAATGCCTTTCCGAAGGCGGGCATCTGCTGGTGGGTTGGATTCCTGGGCGCCGGAGAGAGCATTAAAGAGGGAGAGGGCCACTGCACCTGTCTCAGAGGGTCGGTGCACATATCGGTCGTCGGCATTGGCACCTGTCAGGCTGAGCATGCCTTCAAACTGTATGTGCTTGCTCATGGCAGGCTTCGAAGGCACCAGCTGGCGGCCGGCAGCATACTGCCGGGAGAATTCCACTGGGTTCAGCCAGGTGCCGAGGAAGTCGGCCCCTAGGCTGACAATGACACGGGCCTGGTCGAAGCGATAGGCAGGGATGGCCCGCTTGCCGTAGCAGGCTTCGTTGGCCAGTAGGATGCCACTGGCAGAGAGGACGTCGTAGGTAATATGCTCACTGCCCGGATGCTTGGCCAGGAATTTAGAGATGACGGCCAGCGTCGTCTGTGAATGGATGGTAGCCGTCAGCAGCACTTTCTTTGCACTTCCCAGTCCTGCCATGGCTCCTGCTACCATCTTGTCGAATGCTTCGAAGCTGGTGACTTCCTTGGCATCGGCCAGGGGAAAGCGCAGACGGGCCATGTCGTAGAGGTCGAGCACCGAAGCCTGTACTGGCGCGGAGGTCCCGCCACCCGTGAGGGAGGAGAGCTCATTGCCTTCTATTTTGATGGGGCGACCATCGCGGACTTTTACCACTACGGGCACGGCCAGACCATCTTGCACCCAGGTGCTGGCATAATAGTCGGGTACGCCAGGGATGAAATTCTCTGGCTTATTAAGATAGGGAATGCTCTTTTTGACAGGCATCTCGCAGCTGGCAGCTGCCATGGCAGCTGCCGTGCTGAAGCCGAGGTATTTAAGGAAGTCGCGGCGGGGGGCGGTAGCGGCGGCCATGCCCGTGCCGGCCTCATAGGGCAGTTCCTCTGCAAACTCGTCGTTCAGACTGGCTTGGTAGGCCTCGCTGTCTTTCAACTCACCAAGGTTCTGCCAGTACTTTTTTTGCTGCATAGATCAAAAGTGATGTTCGATGGGGATGTTCCAGGGCTAGGCTCAAGGGGAGCCCGGCGGGGGTAGGTGTTTTAATAATGGCATTTCTGGCACTCGGTCCCACCGATCTTCTCGACGGTGACGCTGTCCATCCGTTTGTTCTTGATGTCTTCGTGGAATTTCTCGTAGATGCTATAATATTTATTATCTGTGAACTGCACCTTGGACTCGCGGTGGCAGTTGATGCACCATCCCATGCTGAGGTCGGAGGCCTGGTAGACCTCACCCATCTTCTGGATCTCCCCGTGGCAGGTCTGGCACTGCACCTTACCGGCCTTCACGTGCTGGGCGTGGTTGAAGTAGACATGGTCAGGCAGGTTATGGATTCGAATCCACTCGATGGGCTTGCCCTGGCCGGTATACATCTTGGCGTCGGGATCCCAACCGGCATACTGATATAGCTTACGGATTTCGGCCGTACCATCAACCTCCTTACCATCTTCACGGTACAGCTTGGGACCCTTGGCATATTCGTTGATAGCCATATGACAGTTCATGCAGACGTTCACCGAGGGGATGTTTGCATGCTTGCTTTCCTGAGCACCACCATGGCAATAGAGGCAGTTGATCTGATTGATGCCAGCATGCACGGTATGTGAGTAGTAGATGGGCTGCTCCGGCTGGTAGTTCTTGGACCGTCCCAGGCCTTGAGCCGACTGGAAGGTGATGTAGCCCCCGCCCATGAACAACAGGATGGCGGCCAGGGCGATATACGCTTTGTTTCTCCAAAAAGGGATGGGCTCTGGGGTAGAGGCGTTTCCCTTCTCGTCGGTCATCTTGCGCAGATTGCTGTTGACCTGCAGCAGGATGAGGGCTATAACAGCCAAGGTGAGCGTCAGGATGCCATAAAGTAGCCCGCTGTCAGAATCGTCTTCTTCGGAGACGGCTGCACCGCCGGACGTACTGCTTTCAGAGGGCTTGGGCGTACCCGCCGTGGCGATGTAGGCAAGGATGGCGTCGATGTCGGCCGGCTTTAGCTCGGGGAAGGCCGCCATCTGAATCTTATTGAACTGGTTATAAACCTCTACCGCCCGGGGATAGCCCGTCTTGATTAAAGCGGAACTGTTGTTGATCCAGGCGTAAAGCTTGTCTCGCTCAGGCCACCGCTCCTCCACTCCCTTGAGGGCAGGCCCGACCAGGTTTTTGTCCACCGCATGGCAGGAGGCGCACTTGGCATTAAAAAGTTGCTTACCATCCTGGGCCTTCAGGGCCGTGGGAACTGTTAGTAAAAAAAATGTTACCAAAAGGAGGCGGGAGAGATTCCTGGGTAAGGAACGAGAACTCATCATAATCAAATCGATTGATAGGTCACCGAATCTGCGCTTCGGATGTGCAAAATTATGTCATGAAATTCACATTCTATCAACGTGAATGGCAAAAAAATTCGCAGAAAGTCACATATTTCCGCCGCTTCACCCACTTTGCGAATAAACAAACGACGAAGTGCCTGAACCCAGCGGCAGATGGTTCGTTTATTGTCTAAAGAGAAAGGCCCAATACCTACTTTTGCGATTAACAATATGATGTTCGAGCGACTAAAACGCAAGTGGAAGGTGCAAAGTAACCTCCAGTTTTTTTTGATCCTTTGCACATTCGCGGTGACAGGCACCCTGACGGCCTGGATATCCCGTCAGATCACCTCCTGGGTGGGGTTTGACGAGCATACATACTGGCTCTGGAAAATCGGCCTGCGTGCGTTGATTCTGGTCTTCGGCTATCAGGTCATCATCCTGGCGGTCTCCCTGCTGTTCGGGCAACTCTCCTTCTTCTGGGCCTATGAAAAGAAGATCCTCCGCTGGATGTCTGGTCGCAAGCGCAACGTCACCCTTCCCAGCAAGCCGCCGGTACGCCCCGTCTGACATGTCTGTCCGAAACATCGCCATATTCGCCTCCGGGGCCGGTTCTAATGCCAGAGAAATCATCCGTTATGTGGAGCACCATGTGCATCTACGGGTCGCCTGCGTGGCCTGCAACCGTCCCGGGGCCGGGGTGCTGGATGTGGCTGCAGCGGCAGGGATCCCAGTGATTGCGCTGGAGCGGCAGCGGTTCTTTTATGAAGACGGCCACTTCCCAGACTTCGAACCGTTACGGATAGATCTCGTAGTGCTGGCAGGCTTCCTCTGGAAGCTCCCCCATATCCTCATTCATGCCTATCCGGAGCGCATCCTCAACATCCATCCCGCCTTGTTGCCGGCCTACGGCGGCAAGGGGATGTACGGGATGCATGTCCACACGGCGGTCGTACGGGCCGGCGAACGTCAGAGCGGCATCACCATCCACCTGGTGGACGAACAATATGACCATGGTAAGACTTTGTTCCAAGCGGGGCTGGATGTGCAGCCCTGGGATACCGCCGAGGACCTTGCCGCCCGCATCCATGACCTGGAGCATAAGCATTTCGCGCGGGTGATCGACGCCTATCTAGAAATCAAAACACCCTGTTAAAATCCAACCAAACCCTAGATGGCTGGGACCCGTTGGAATAGATTGCCTCATATGTTCTGGGCGAAACGGATGGCCGTAGAGCAGATCCTGGCCTTGCTATGCCTCTCCATAAAGCTGTCCGCGCAGCAGCCAGTGATGTTGCAGGGCGTCGTCTACGACTCTACTCGGATGATCGTCATCTCCTCCGTCCGCGTGACCAGCACAGGGGGCCAGATCACCTATACCGACTCGGTGGGCCGGTACCGGATATCGGTTTCCAGCCACGACTCCGTCTCCTTCTCCTTTCGGGGACGCTCCACCAACCGCTTCCCTGTCCGGGACATCCGCTATCCAGAAGGCTTTGACATATCCCTGCAGGTCACGATCGCCGACCAGTACAAGACCCTCAAAGAAGTCATCGTCATCAAAAAAACTTATCGCCAGGATTCGATCGAGAACCGGGCCCGCTACCAGAAGATCTTCAACTTCGAGAAAGGCATCAGCATCAACAGCGGAGGCATTGCCGGCGCTGGGATCGACCCCAACAGCCTCATCAACCTATTCCGCTTCCGATGGCGGAAGAGCATGACGAGCCTTCAAAACCGCCTGCTTGCAGAAGAAGCCGAAAAATTCGTAGGCCACCGCTTCCACAAGGAATTGGTGAAAAACCTCACAGGCCTGGAAGGAGAAGACCTGGACCATTTCATGCTTGTCTACAGGCCCTCCTATGAGTTCACCGCCCTTACCACCGAATATCAGTTCTACCAGTACATCCTTGATGCGTCTCGCCTGTATCGGAAAGGAGTATTGCCGGGTCCTGACTTTTGGAAAGAACGCTTCTGAGGCTCACCTTGGCGGCCATAGAACACAATACACATACCCAACCCGCACGCATGAAACACCTCTGCTGTTGGACATTCCTCCTCCTCGCTGTCACCAGCCTCGGGCAAACCCCCACACGCATCCATCAACGGGCCGTGCTGGTAGATACGCACAACGACTTCCCCAGCGCCGGCATCGCCAAGAACCTTCCATTTGACGGCAACCTGCTAGGTAGTACCCACTCTGACCTGGCCCGCATGCAGTCAGGGGGTATCGACGTGCAGATTTTCTCCATCTTCTGCGGGCCGGAGCAGGCAAAGCCCTTTGCATGGGCCAACCGAGAAATCGACTCCGTCCGTGCCTGGGTGCAGCGAAACCCAGATCGGATGCAATGGGTACGCACAAGCCGGGAACTGCACGCTGCCCTCCGGTCCGGCCGGCTGGGGACGATGCTAGGCGTCGAAGGGGGGCATATGATCGAAGACCGGCTTGAAAACCTGCAAGCCCTTTTTGACCGCGGCGTCCGCTACCTGACGCTAACCTGGAACAACTCTACCTCCTGGGCCAGCTCAGCCCTCGATGAGACCACCGGCAGGATACCACCTGCAAAGGCGGGGCTAACGCCTCTGGGCCGTGAGATAGTGCGGCGAATGAACGACCTGGGGATGCTGATAGACGTGTCGCACAATGGCGAACGTACGTTCTGGGATGTGATGGCCATCACGCGAAAGCCCCTCATCGCCTCGCATAGTTCCGCCTATGCCCTCTGCCCACACCGCCGCAACCTCAAAGACGACCAGATACGCGCAATCGCCCGCAACCAGGGGGTCGTTCACCTAAACTTCTATGCAGGCTTCCTCGACAGCACCTACGATCAAAAGGCAGCGGCCCTGGCGCAGCGCTATAAGGCTGAGACAGACAGCCTCGTCCGGGCAGGCATGCAGCCCGATTACGCTCAGATGATGGTGGCGGAAAAGCACCGAGAGGACTACAACGCCATCCGACCTCCCCTTAGCCTGCTGCTGGATCATCTAGACCACATCGTGCGACTGGTGGGCGTCGACCATGTCGGGCTGGGATCTGACTTTGACGGTATTGAGGCAGGGCCCTTGGGGCTTGACGGGGTGGAAGCCTTCCCCAAGATCACAGCTGCCCTGCTGGAGCGCGGCTATTCCGTCAAAGAGATACGGAAAATACTGGGCGGTAACTTCCTCCGGGTGCTAAAAGCGAACGAGCATCGCTGAGGGGCCTGGCTGGCCCTTCCTATGCAGGCGCCAGGAGCCGACGCAGCACTCGCCATACGTTCTCTGCCACGAGGCGGTGGCCTTCCGCTGTCGGATGGATGCCATCCGGCTGGTTGAGGGCTGGCTCGCCCGCCACGCCTGCGAGCAGAAATGGGATCAGGGGCATGTTGTTCTTGCGGGCAAGCGTGGGGAAGAGAGCCCGGAAGCGCCCGGTGAAGTCGGCCCCCATGTTGGGCGGGGCTTCCATGCCTGCCATCACACAGGTTGCCTGTGGATAGGCTTTTCTGACTTTTTCGAGGATCGACTGCAGGTTTTGGGCGGTCTCTTCCACCGGGATGCCCCGCAGTCCGTCGTTGGCACCCAGCTCGAGGATGAACAGGTCCACTGGCTGTTGCAGGACCCAGTCGATGCGGCCATCGCCTCCGGCACTGGTCTCTCCACTGAGGCCGGCATTTACCACCTCCCAATCCCATCCCAATGAGTCAAGCCGCTGTGCAATCCGAGCGACAAACCCATCGGCAGGGTTCTCCAGCCCATAGCCAGCCGTCAGGCTGTCGCCAAAGAAAAGGATGCGTCGCTTGGAAGGGGCCCTGGTGTGAGCCTCCCGCTTTGACCCTTCGTTGTCCCGGTTTCCACGGTCAGAGGCAGGCGTGCACTGGGGCAGCAGGCAGGCCAGCAATAGGACCAGTCTGGCCGTCCAAACCTTACGAGAAATGCAGTTGAGCCTGACCACCACAACGAAATTGGCGCTTTTCCGGGTAATTTCGCGCAGCGCATTCTTGCAACAAGCGCCTTCCCATGCCCCCTATCCTTTCCCTAGACCATGTCAGCAAGACCTATCAAAGCGCCGGCCACCGCCTCACCGTATTAGATGCTGTCAGCCTCACCGTCGAAGAAGGCTCGACCCTGGCCGTCGTTGGCCCCAGCGGCAGTGGCAAGACGACCCTGCTGGGTCTCTGCGCTGGGCTCGACAGCGCCACGGAAGGCCGCATCGAACTCAATGGCGTGCGCCTCGACACGCTCGATGAAGACGCCCGCGCCCGAGTGCGCAATCTCTACATAGGGTTCATCTTCCAGAACTTCCAACTGCTGCCGACCCTCACGGCGCTGGAAAACGTCATGGTACCCATGGAGCTCCGAGGGGAGAGGCAGGTATGGAACCGGGCGCTGGAGCTGCTCGACAAGGTGGGGCTGTCCGAACGGGTGCATCATTACCCCAGCCAACTCAGCGGCGGCGAACAGCAACGGGTATCTCTGGCAAGGGCCTTCTCCAACAAACCTCGGATCCTCTTCGCGGACGAGCCGACAGGCAACTTGGACACCGAGACAAGCGCACGCATCGAAGCACTGCTGTTCTCCCTGAACCAAGAGGCTGGCACGACGCTGATCGTCGTTACCCACAACGTAGAGCTGGCGGCACGCACCGGTCGGATCATTCGCCTTAAAGGCGGAAGGATCCTATCCGATGAACGCACCACCCCAGACTGCCAACAGCCTATCCCCCCAAGGACATGAACTCTGACAGCCCCTCCCACCCCCGCCCGGGTGCACCTGTCGCCTGGCTGTTCAAAATGGCCTGGCGCGAAAGCCGTCGCAACCGTTCTCGGCTTTTTCTGTTCGTATCCTCCATCATCCTAGGCATCGCCGCCCTCGTATCCATCTACTCCCTGGGAGAGAACCTACAGCGGGAAGTAGACCTGCAGGCAGCCGAACTCATCGGTGCTGACATCGCCATCAACAGCAACCGCGACCTCTCCCCAGACATGCAGCGCCTGGTGGACTCGCTGGGCGACCGGCAATCATCGCAGCGCAGCTTCCCCTCTATGGCCTACTTCCCCGCAGGCGGACATGTCCGGCTCGTGCAAGTACGGGCCCTCGAAGGCGAATTCCCCTACTATGGCCGCCTCCAGACGGAACCTGCCGAAGCAGGCGCCTCCTTCCGGAACCACCAGGCGGCCCTGGTCGATAAGTCGCTGCTGGAACGCTTCCAGGCCCACGTGGGGGACACCCTGCGGCTGGGAGCGCTGGGGTTCCGGATCGAAGGAGCCCTCATCGCGGCCCCCGGACAGACAGGCCTCACTGCAGCGGTAGCACCACTGGTCTACTTCCCCATGCGCTACCTGGCAGCCACGGGTCTAGACCAAAAAGGAAGCCGCATCGGACAGAGCCGATTCATCAAGTTCGACCAGACGGCAGACATCCCTGAACTTGTCAAAGGCCTGGAGCCCCGCTTTGAGAAAGAACTTCTCGACGTCGACACCGTTGAGAGTCAAAAAGAACAGACCGCGCGCTCCTTCGGTGACCTCACCCGTTTTCTCTCACTCGTAGGGTTTATCGCCCTGCTGCTTGGCTGCATTGGAGTGGCCAGCGCCGTCCATATCCTTATCCGAGAGCGGATCGCTACCATCGCCGTCCTGCGGTGCCTGGGGGCCACCGCTCTCCAAGCCTTCCTCATACAGCTTATACAGATAGCCACGGTCGGGCTGCTGGGCTCGGCCATCGGCGCCGGCCTTGGCACAGCCCTGCAGCAGGGCATGCCCCTCTTGCTCAAAGACTTCCTGCCCGTACAGGTGCAGTCGCGCATCTCATGGCCTTCCATCGGTCAGGGGATGCTGACGGGTCTGCTCGTCTCCATTCTGTTTGCCTTGGCCCCGCTGGTCTCCATCCGCAACATCTCCCCCCTCCACACCCTCCGCGTCGACCGCTCGGACCTTGCCCAGAAAGACAAGCTTCGATGGCTGGTATACCTGCTCATCGCAGCCTTTATCCTCGGCTTCTCCGCCCTCCAGCTCAAGGCTTGGAACAAGGCCGTCTTCTTCACCCTGGGTGTAGGTGCAGCCTTCCTCCTGCTGTCAGGAACCGCCATCGGGCTGATGCGTGCCGTCCGTCGCTTCTTCCCCAATGCCTGGCCCTACGTCTGGCGGCAAGGGCTGGCAAACCTCTACCGCCCCAACAACCAGACGGCGGTCATCATCCTTTCTGTCGGGCTGGGGACGGCCCTCATCTGCACCATCATCTTCATCCGCGGTATCCTGCTTGAGCGCGTCAGCCTCTCTGCCTCCGGCAACCAGCCCAACATGGTGCTATTCGATATTCGCAGCACCCAGCGAGAACCCCTGCTCGCACTGGCCCGCAGCCACGGCCTGCCCGCCACGGGTACGGTACCGATCGTCACCGTGCGACTCGAAGCCGTCAACGACATCGACGCAGAAGCCTTGGCACAGGACAGCACCCTCGACATGCAACGGTGGATCTTCACGCGAGAGTACCGTGTCACCTTCCGTGACACCCTCACCCCTACCGAGCAAGTGGCCAAAGGCTCGTGGTCAGGGCGTTGGGAAGGGGGGAAGGCACCCATATACGTCTCAGTAGAGAAGAAGCTGGCCGACCGCAACCACATTCGCATCGGCGACACCCTCACCTTCAACGTACAGGGGATGCGCCTTCAGACACTGGTCGGCAGCCTGCGAAAGGTAGAGTGGAACCGTGTACAGACCAACTTCTTTGTGGTATTCCCGGTAGGCGTACTAGAGAAAGCTCCACAGTTCCATGTCTTCGTCACGCGGGTGCCCGACGCCCCGCGCTCCGCAGCCTTCCAACAGGCCGTCGTGCGAGACTTCCCCAATATCTCAGTGATCGACCTGGGGCTCGTCCTCAGCGTGGTAGACACCCTCCTCGAGAAAATTAGCATGGTCATCCGCTTTATGGCGATGTTCTGCCTCTGTACCGGCATCGTCGTGCTTATCGCCTCCGTCATGATCAGCCGCTACCAACGCATGCGCGAGAGTGTATTGCTGCGGACGCTGGGCGCACACCGTCGGCAGGTGCTGGCAATCAACGGACTGGAATACCTGTTCCTGGGCGGGCTGGCAGCCTTTGCCGGCGTGCTCATCTCTATGGCCGGCAGCTGGACCCTGGCACATTTTGTCTTCGAGACGACCTTCCGGCCCGACCTCCTCGCCGCAGCAGAAGCCTTTACCGCCGTCTGTGCCCTCACCGTCGGCATCGGATTGGCCAACAGCCGCTTTGTCGTCAACCGCCCGCCACTCGAGATCTTACGGGAAGACTAAAGCCGTGCGAGCCAAATGGCTATCTTCGAAATCACCGCCAATCACCAGCCCCATACTATGACACGCTTCCTCCGCTGGACACTGCTGTCGCTGAGCCTGACAGCGTCCGACATTCGCCCATGCACTGCCCAAGGCCTCTCCCACAAAGAACGCACCCGCTGGGATGCCCATGCCGCCAGAACAGAGATCATGCGCGACAAATGGGGCATCCCGCATATCTATGGCCAGACGGATGCCGACGCTGTCTTCGGACTGATCTATGCACAGTGCGAAGACGACTTCCCCCGTGTCGAGATGAACTACATTGAAAAACTGGGCCGCCTCGCCGAAGTCAACGGGGCAGCAGACCTCTGGAATGACCTCTACGTGCGCATGCTCATCGACACTACTGAGGCACTGTCAGACTACCAGACGGCAGCCCCCTGGCTCAAGGCACTCCTTGAGGCCTGGGCCGACGGGATGAACTACTACCTGCACACTCACCCCCACGTTAAGCCTATCCTCTTACAACGCTTTGAGCCCTGGCACCCACTGCTTTGGACCGATGGCAGCATCGGCGCCATCAGCACCGGCTACCTGGGCCCAAAGGATGTCATGGAATTCTATCAAGGGCAGGCCACAGCGGCCCGCTTCGACGACCGACAGGCCATCCGCGAAACCCTCGGCTCTAACGGGTTCGCCATCGCCCCCTCCCGTACAGCCTCCGGCCATGCCATGCTCTACATCAACCCGCATACGACCTTTTATTTCCGGCCGGAAGTGCAGATGACCAGTAGCCAGGGCCTGCAAGCCTATGGCGCCGTCACCTGGGGACAGTTCTTCATCTACCAGGGCTTCAACGAACACTGCGGGTGGATGCATACGTCTAGCAACGCCGACGTGGCGGACGTCTACGCAGAGCAGATTGTCCGGAAAGACGGTCAAATATTTTATCGTTACGATGGCCGCCTGAAGGCCATGCAAACACGTCAAGTCGTCATCCGATACCGTGAGGGGGCCACTCTCCGCGCACGCACCTTCGACGTGCATCATACACACCACGGGCCAGTCATGGGCCTAGAAAATTCAGAGACCTGGCTGACAGTACGGTCGTACAACCGCGCGCGCAACAGCCTGGAGCAGAGCTGGCTGCGCACCAAGGCCGCCGGTCATACCGCCTTTCAAAAGGTGATGGCCATGCGCGGCAATACCTCCAACAACACCGTCTTCGCCGACGACAAGGGCAACATCGCATATTGGCATGGTAACTATATGCCGCAGCGCGACACGGCCTTCGACTGGGGCCGCCGAGTCGACGGCACCACCTCACGCACCGAATGGAAAGGCCTGCATGCCGCCACAGAAACGGTACAACTGCACAACCCCGCCAACGGATGGATACAAAACTGCAATTCCACACCCTTCACCGCCGCAGGCATCCACAGCCCCGATAGAAAGTCCTACCCCCCGTACATGGCACCTGATGGAGAGAACTTCCGCGGCATCAACGCCGTCCGGGTCCTCGACAACCTTCATGGCCTCACCCTCGACCAACTCATCGAAGCGGGCTATGACAACCGTCTGGCCGCCTTTGAAAACCTGATACCGGTACTCACAAAGCTACCGCTAACAGACACATCCCTCTCACCGGCACTTAGAGAAGCCATCGACTCGCTGATACGCTGGGACATACGTTGCAGCCCATCCTCCGTAGCTACGACCCTCGCCATAGAATGGGGGCAACGCCTCAACCCACTCCTGCAACGCGTCTATATTGAGCAGGGTGAGTCGGACCAGGTGTCCATCACCCGCCGCTTCGCAGCCACCGCCGGCCGGGGCGAGCTCCTGCCAGCCCTGCAGGCGGTCGTCGACGACCTGCAGCGTCGCTTCGGTACGTGGAAGAAGCCCTGGGGAGATGTGAACCGTTACCAACGCCTCACCGGCCAGATGCCTGAAACCTACGACGACGCCCAGCAAAGCCTACCCGTAGGGTTCGCCTCCGCCACCTGGGGCTGCCTGCCCGCCTATGTGAGCCGCACCATGCCGGGCACCCAAAAGAGGTATGGCGTGAGCGGCAACAGCTTCGTATGCGCCGTCGAGTTTGGTCCAAAGGTCCGTGCAAAGTCTGTACTGGCAGGCGGCGTCAGCAACAACCCCGCCTCGCCACATTTCTCCGACCAGGCAGAACTGTATACGAAGGCTCGGTTCAAAGACGTACTATTCTATCGGGACGACGTCTTGCGCAACGCCGAAGCATGCTATCGACCGGGACAGCCGCCAGCGAAGACTTGTGGAAGCCGGACTCCCTAATCCTAAATCTATTAAAAGATGTGGCTTTGAAACGACTGCTCCTTTATCTCTGCCTGCCCGCCAGCCTCGCCGCACAGTCGCCCCTCCGGCAACGGGCCGATAGCATCCTGTCGGCACACCCCAGCTTCAGCGGCGTCGTGCTGCTGGCCGACAAAGGAAAAGCCGTCTTTCACAAGGCTTATGGCTACCGCGACTTCAACCTTCGAAATGCTGTCCGGCGCAAGGATGTCTTTGAACTCGCTTCCGTCTCCAAACAATTCACAGCCGCCATCATCGGCATGCTGCAGCAGGAAGGTCGCCTGCAGTTCGATGACTCCCTCTCCCAATACTTGGACTTGCCCTGGAAAGGCATTACCGTCCGGCATCTGCTAAACCATACCTCCGGCCTCCCCGACTATCAGGCTGTGATGGACAGGCACTGGGATAAGTCGCGCGTGGCTGGCAATCCCGAGATCCTGGCATACCTCAGACAATTCCCGCCACCAGCTCAGTTCGCACCCGGTACCCGCTTTGAATACAGCAACACAGGCTATATGCTGCTGGCCAGCATCGCTGAGAAGGCCTCCGGCGAAGATTTTCTGGACCTCTGCCGCACCCGCATCTTCCTGCCAGCCCGGATGAAAGGCGCAGACATCCGCTCGCTGGCACAAAAGGTCCGCATGCAGCACTTCGCAAAAGGACACGTCTTCGTGGCATCCCAAAAACGGTTCGTACGCGCCGACTCCTACCCTTTTTTCGACTATACCGTCTGGCTCGGCAACCGCAAAGGTCCCGGCCGCGTAAGTGCACGCGCCTTGGACCTGCTGCGTTGGGACGAGGCGCTCTACAGCAGCCGCTACCTCTCTGCAAAGACGCTGGCAGAAGCTTTTCGTCCTGCCAAGCTGAACGATGGGAAGTCCTCTGATTATGGATTCGGATGGTTCCTGGAACGCAGCGCCTCCGGCGAGCAGGTCATCTGGCACGATGGCGACAATCCCGGCTATCGGACAATGTTCCGCAGATACCCCGATCGCCATCAAACACTCATCCTGCTATCCAACAACTATTATACAGGCTTTGAAGCGCTGACGCAGGCATTGGAAACGATCCTACTGGCAGCACCGCTATAGTTCTCGGATGCGGCAGGACTGGATCAGCGGGGGATTGTCCGGAGACATCGTGAACGTCACTTCCAGCCTGCCTTGTTCGCAGAGGATGGTGAAAGAGCCGCGAAGCCGATTCTCAGCCACCAGCGTGCCCAGGCTGCGGACGGCACCTACTCGTGCGAAGAGGTCTGCCGACAATCGCCGCAAGCGCTCGATGGGATAGTCCAGGAAGAAATTCTCCGCAAAAATTCCGGATTCCTCTGCCCCCTTCCAGTCAACGATCAAAGCCCCCAGCTTCATCTTCCGATCCTCCAGTATATGGGTGACAGGGACCAGGCGGGGCATAAGACCACTCAGCCGAACCAGGGTGTCCAGCAGTTGCATATTCAACGCAGTCATCGGAGCATAGGTGCGGTTGGCCAAGGCGACAATGCCGAGGCCATACTCTGGCATCACCATCCAGTGGCTGCCGAAACCCGGCAGCCCTCCGCTATGTCCCACATAGGTCCTGCCTTCACAGTCTAGCGTCCATCGCAGACCATAGCCATACCCTGTGGCGATGGGGCAGGCCCTGCCATTCAACATGTAGTTTGGCTGTAGGCCATTCATGCTCGATGGACGGTGCATTTCCCGTACAGCACTCCTGCGCAGGGGTTTGGCCTCCTGCAAGTCAGACGGGGGCCAGGCAGAAAGATGGAACTGAAGGTAAGCAGCCATGTCTTCCACAGAAGAAAGCATGCCCCCCATGGCACCCCAGGAACCTTTCGGATGGTCGTGCAACAGGGCCTCTTCCTGCCAGCGACCCTCGAGGTACTGATAGCCATGGGCAAGGAGGATGTCTGGCACATTCTCATATTCCCAGTAAGTGCTTGTCATCCTTAGTGGCTTCCAAATCCGCTGACGGATATAATCTTGGTAGGGCATGTTCGCCACCTGGGTGATGATCCGGCCGAGCAGTGCAAAACCGAGGTTGCTGTATTCATAGGTCGTTCCGGGGGTGGTCGAAAAAGAGAATTTTTTTCGCAGCAGCTCGCTGAAGTCTTTGTCGGAATCAGACAATTGCCGGTCGCCCCAGGGGTTGTCTTCCGGAAACCCGGCCGTATGTGTAAGCAAGTGGCGGAGGGTGATGGGCTCTGCATCTCTGGTGGGATACGTCAACCCCTTGAGCTCCTTGAAATACTTGGCTAACGGGTCATCCAAGCTCAGCTTCTTTTCTTCCCGCAGCAGGAGGATGGCCATGGCCGTGAAGCTCTTACTCATACTGGCGATGCGATACACAGTGGAGGAGGTGGCAGGCGCCCGGAGGCTCACATCAGACTTTCCTACATTCACTGTATGCACCAGTCGGCCATCGTAAATCACCCCCAGCGAAAGCCCAGGTATATAGTTTTTCGTAATGTATGCTGCACAGATGCGGTCTAGCGTGGAGAGATGCGGCTTCAGCGCGTCTTTGAGTGGAGCAGGCTGTGACCATGAAGGCAGTGAAAAAACCAAACCTAGCAGCAGCAAAATATTTTTCATACGGTGAAGGAGAGTATTTAGTAAGATAGGAGTTGATGGATGGCCTCTGCGAGGCGAGATTTAGCCAGAAAAAGTTCCTCCAGTTCGCGGGCAAAAGGGACAGGGGTGTCCAGGCTTGCACATCGCTTCACGGGGGCGTCCAGCCATTCGAAGCAATGCTCAGCCACCCAGGCGGCCACTTCGCCTCCGATGCCACCCACGAGGGTGTCCTCATGGAGCACGAGCACCTTGCCGGTACGTGCCACGGATTCCCGGATTGCGTCATAGTCCATCGGCAGTAAGCTACGAAGGTCGAGGATATCGATAGAGACCTCCGGATGCGTGTCGGCGAATTGATTCGCCCAATGCACCCCGGCGCCATAGGTGATGATGCTGACATCCGTCCCTTGACAGACAGACTGCGCTTTTCCGATAGGCGTCTCGTAATACCCGGATGGGACGGGCCCCGAGAGGCTTCGGTAGAGGGCCTTGTGTTCAAAGAACAGGACTGGGTTGGGATCATTGCATGCAGCAATGAGCAGCCCTTTGGCATCCCGGGGGTTGGAAGGATAGACCACCTTCAGCCCCGGCGTATGGACAAACCAGGCCTCATTGCTTTGGGAATGGAAAGGGCCTGCGCCTACACCGGCACCGGTAGGCATGCGGATGACCACATCCGCTGGCTGCCCCCAACGGTAATGGAGCTTGGCGAGGTTGTTGACGATCTGGTTGAAGCCGGATGTGACGAAGTCGGCAAACTGCATCTCCACCATCGACTTATACCCTTCCAGGCTCAGGCCCATGGCCATGCCGAGGATAGCGCTCTCGCAGAGCGGAGTGTTCCGGACACGATCCCGGCCATAGCTGGCCAAGAAGCCTTCGGTGACTTTAAAGACACCCCCATAGTCGGCAATGTCCTGCCCCATCAGGATAAGCTGCGGATGACGCTTCATAGACAGGTCCAGCCCCTGCTGGATCGCATCTACAAAACGGGTCTCACGTTCGGCTTCCCCTTCTCCCGGGGCCTCGGAGAGATCAGATACCACTGCCACCCTCATCGGGGCATAGACATCAGCCAGCTCTTCCTCCACCGTAGGATGCATCTGCGCGGAGGCCAGTCCGGCCTGGAGACTATGCTCAATATAATGCGCGATCTCAGCGCGTATGGCCTCGACCTGCTGCGCCTGCAGGATGCCCGCCTCCAGCAGAGATCTTTCGTATGACTGTACCGGGTCTCGGGCGGCCCAGGCCTCCAGGAGTTCTGGGGGGACGTACTTGGTGCCGCTGGCCTCTTCATGCCCCCGCATCCGGAAAGTCATGCATTCGATCAGATAAGGGCGCTTGTGTCGAAGACAGTAGTCGCGCACCCCCCTCACCGTGTCATAGACGGTGAGAAGGTCGTTCCCGTCGATGCAGATGCCCTCCATGCCATAGCCCCGGGCGCGGTCGATAAGGCTTTGGCAACGGTATTGCGCCTGCACAGGCGTACTCAGCCCATATCCGTTGTTCTCAATGACGAAAATGACGGGAAGATCCCAAACGGAGGCGACGTTGAGCGCTTCATGAAAATCGCCCTCCGAAGTGCCGCCATCCCCTGTGAACGCCAGCGAGACCCTCTCTTGCTGGCGCAGGGAATGGGCCAGGGCCGTACCACCGGCAATAGCAAGCTGCGGGCCCAGGTGCGAGATCATGCCGCAGATATGATGCTCGCGGGAGCCAAAATGAAAGCTGCGCTCCCTGCCCTTGCTATAACCGTCGCGGTGACCCTGCCACTGCAGGAATAACTTCTCAAGCGGCATCCCGCGCACGGTGAAGACGCCGAGGTTGCGATGTAAAGGCATGACCCACTCATGGCGCCTCAGGGCCAACGTGGCTCCGACAGAGATGGCCTCCTGGCCAATGCCGCTGAACCATTTAGAGACACGGCCCTGCCGCAACAACACCAGCATCTTCTCCTCAATCATCCGGGGGAGGAGCAGCTGGCGGTAGAAGGCCACAAGGTCTTCATCCGTCAGACCTTTTCGGTCGAAGTCTGGCATCGGATAAAGATCGGAAGAAACGACACGTGAAAAAAGCCAGGGACTATTCCTTGCGGAGACGACGGTCTATGTCCTCCAGCAGGGTCACCACTAGAGAGACAAGCAGGCTGAACCAGAGCGCTGGCCAGAAACCCTCGACCTCAAAGCCCTCCACCAATCTCGCCCCAATCAGGACCACTCCAGCATTCAGAGCCAGCAGGAAAAAGCCGAGTGTGACGAGCGTGATGGGAAGGGTTAGAAAGACCAGCAAGGGCTTGACGAACGCATTCAGTCCCGACAAGACGGCCGCTGCAACCAGCGCCGTCATATAATCGCGTACATGCACGCCGTCGATCCAGTCAGCAGCTAGGATTACCGCCAGCCAGGTGAAGAAAAGCCTTGTCAGAAAACGCATCAGACAAGGATAAAATGAATAATGCCGGAGTGGGAACTCATTCGGAGTTTCTTACCACTGTCTTTGTTTGCTAACATCACAATTTACTGGCGGAAGTTGTAATCAATATCACTTTATGGCAATCCCCAATAAACCAGGCGTGATGAAGTTGTCAGAAAATTCACTGTAACCACTTTTCTTGTCAATGTGTATGAGCACTTTAAAAAAGGGCACAAAGATGGCTATGAGGATCTTCCTAAGGGTCCAGGGCATGGGTCTATAAGATAACCATATGCTCAGCATTTGCCCAAGTGCGGTATCCCATGAACCACTTGGAAAAATCTTCGTATTGGAAAATCCTGCCTTCTTCATAAGTTGATTCAATCCTGAAGGAGTCAACCTTTGATAGTCATACGGATAGGCATGAAGCTGATATAGAAAGGGAGTTGAAAATAACATTACGCCCCCTGGCTTCAAAACCCTGTATGCCTCACTTGCCACTATGATTGGCTCATCACAATGTTCCAATACTTCAAAAAGGATTGCGCTTTCAACGGATTCATCTGACAATGGCATAGTGATACCATCCCAGTACAGATCGGCTTGGTTTGAGTACGAGTATTTCCCCTCTTCCAGGTCAAGCCCTAGATAATGCGTTACATTTTCAGCGGAAAGGATGTACTCCTTATATCGCATCCGGCCACACCCTATATCAAGCACTGATCCATGCAAAAGATTTTTTTGAGCGAGTAGGAAGTTCAATATGCTGACATCGTTGAAATATGTCCGGATATTTTTTCTGTTTAGTTTCATATGTATGTTATGATGTGCGAAAAGAAAAAAAGAATCATTGGCTATGAATTCAATCTAACCAGACCTGTCAACTATGATTTTTTGTGTATGTATAAGATTGATCCGAGACACAAATAATGAAAATATAATATTTAAGGGGAAGAAAGACCTGAATATTATCTAATGTGTATCTGGACACTGCTCGATTTAAAACAAAGATTATCTTTTATATGTGTTTCCGGGTAATCAAGGAAGTTGGAATTGGTCAGAAAAAAGGACCTGTTAGAACGCCCCTCTGAGTGTTTCATTATATAACCAATAGTTCGTAGAAGGTCTCCTCCTGGAGGTAGCGGTTGGCCAGTGTCTTGAGTTCAACGTCAGAAATACTCCGGATGGTCTCAATGGTGCGCGTGAAGAATCCTTCATCTAAGCCGTTCAAGACTAGGTTCTTCCATCGTCCTATGATTTGAAAAGGACCGTCGAGTTCGCCCAGCAGGGTGCCCATAAGGTAGTTACGGACCATCTGTAGCTCATCGGTCGGGATCTCCTCCTCCCGCAGCCGATGCATCTCCCGATAGACCTCCTCGATGGTAGCCTCGCAGACTTCTCGGCCCGCCTCCGTGCTCACCATCCAGGCAGACTCGGTGAGGTGATGCTGCAAGAAACTATAAATGCCGTAAGTATAGCCCTTGTCTTCTCTTATGTTTTCCATCAATCGCGAGCCGAAGAATCCACCGAACAGGGCATTCAGCACCATGGCGCCGGGATAGTCGGGGTGATGCCGGTTTGGAAAGGAGCGGCCCATGCGGATTGCACCCTGCACCCCGTCTGGCTGGTTGATGATGCGATGGCGGCGCTCGGAGGCCCTGCGCGTGGGATGCGCGGCGGGTGCTAAGGGTTTGCGCTGCAAGGGAAGTTGGCCAAAACTTCGGTTGAGTTGTGCCTCGATGTCTTTGGGGAGGAGGCCGGCCACAAAGAGGGTCGCATGCCCACAGGCATAATGCTTGTTATAGAACACCCGCAGTGCGTTCCGATCGAGGGCATCATAGGACTCATGGGTGCTGTACCGTCCATACGGATGCGCGAAGCCCCAGAGATATTCATCAATCAGTCGGTTGGCTACAAAGTCGCATTTCTGGAGGTTCACATCCAGCCGCTGCTTCATGTTCTGCCGATAGATGTCGAGCTCTTGTGCAGGGAATTCGGCCTCCGTCAGCAGTTCGCACATGACCGGGAGCAGCTCAGGCAGATGTTTGTTCAGGCAGTGTAAGACGACATCCGCCGTCTCATTGTGGCAATTCCGATTCAGGTAGGCGCCATGGTAGTCAAAAAACTCGTTGATCTCGAAAGCGGAACGCGAGGGCGTGCCGTTCTTGAGCAGAAAGTTCACAGCAGGTGCAAGACCGTTTTTTTCTTCATAGCTGTTTCCAGCCTGGAAGACGATGTCTACCTGCAAGACCTCTTCCGCACCGGCATCGATGGCATAGACTTGCAGTCCGTTGTCCAGGGAGAACCGCTGGCAGGGCCGCAGTTCCAGATGGAGGTCTGCCGGGTCTTTGATCGGAGGGGGCGTGGAGCGGAATGTCATATGAGCGGGTTATAGCTGTAGAAATCGAGCGCGATCGATGCAGGGATCGCTTTGGTTAAAGGCGGTGGATGATATCGTTTCGATGGTGCATTAGCCTTCAGCCAAGTAGTGCAAGGTGCTGCTGTTCTCGTCCCGAAATACCTGCCGGCATTCCTCCAGCACGGCCTCAGCCGTGACCGCCTGATAGCGGGATAGCTCGCTATTCATCATGTCCGCATCCCCAAGGAGCTCATACATGGCAATGCTGGAGGCCCGGCTCATGACACTCATATCTTCAAATGCCATTAGGCTTTCTGTCTTATTCTTGACCTTCTGAAGCTCTTTCTCTGGCACGGGTGCGCGACGCATCTTTTCCAGCTCCTCCTCGACGGCCTCTTCCGCATTGGCCATAGTCACTCCTTTGACAAGCTTGCCTTCGATGGTCACCAGGCCTGGGTCGAGACTCCCGAAATGGTAGCAGTCGATGCTGCTAAAAAGTTTTTTCTCCTTCACCAGCGTTTGGTAGAGGCGACTGGACCCGCCGCCGCCAAGCATGTCTGTCATCAAATCGGCAGCATGATACCTGTCGTCTAGGCGGCCCGACATATGCCAGGTCCGGTAGAAAGCGTCGATGGGTACCTTAGCCCTTGCTTCCATTTTCCGCGCTGCTGTCTGTGCTGGTTCAGGCGGCAGGTTGCGAGTATATCGCTCACCAGAAGGAAGGTCCCCAAACCATTTTTCTGCCAGTCCGCGGACCTCCTCCAGCCTTACCTGTCCTGCCACGACGAGGATAGCGTTGGCAGGATTATAGTGCTTGTGGAAAAAACGCTTCACCTCTGGTAGCGTAGCCTGCTCTATATGGGAGAGCTCACGACCGATCGTCATCCAGCGATATGGATGCTCGCGGTAGGCCAAGTCTCGCAGCAGCTTCCATACATCTCCATAGGGCTTGTTGATGTAATGCTCCTTAAACTCCTCGCAAACGACTTTCCGCTGCACGTCGAGGCTCTTCTCGCTGAAGGCCAGGCTGAGCATGCGGTCGCTCTCCAGCCAGAAGGCTGTCTCGAGGTTCTCGGCGGGCAGCTGGCAGTAGTAGTTGGTGAGGTCATTGGTGGTGTAGGCGTTGTTCTCGCCGCCCGCGCGCTGCATGGGGTCATCGTAGACGGGGATGTTTACAGATCCGCCGAACATGAGATGCTCAAAGAGATGGGCGAAACCGGTACGCCCAGGGTCCTCGTCGCGCGCGCCTACATTGTACAATACGTTGACAACAACCATAGGCGTACTATGGTCTTCATGGACCAGCACCGGCAGCCCATTTGAAAGGTTAAACCTGTCGAATCGAATCATGCCGCAAATATCCGACGAAACGACGGGATTTAAGAGTTATGGGATTCCTATGCGAGGGAAGATATTCTATTCACTTCGGGAGTCGGACCTATCGCCTGTCGGATGCGATGTACATTATCCAAAGAGATGGCATGTCTTTCTGCTTTCTCTTCGTCGGTCTTCCTCGGTTCGCGCGCATTGTCTTAGAGAGAGTGATACCAAGCTCGAAGCCGTCAACATGGCTTTGCATTATGTGGGCCTGGCAGCCACGCTCTTGACTAATCCGGTAGTCCATGTGCTCGTGTTCCTTTTCCGAGTAAATGGGCTGAAAATATGAATATGAATGTGAAGTGATAGGGTACGCTGACTTGGCGAGAAACATCACAGCTTCACCGCCGTCGTCAAAAATATGTTTCGGGACTCCGCCGGCAAAATCCCCGGACCTGGATAGCCGCCAGCCCTGCGCGTGAAATACCGTCGGTCGAAGAGGTTGTTGACACCCGCGCGAACAGAGATACGCTCGTTGAATCGATAGCTTCCGCTCAGATCAAATATGTCATAAGCAGGGATAGGACCGGTCACACCATTGGACAGAGGGTTTATCGTATTACCCGCATCACTATAGGCCAGGCCTGTATGACTATACTGCAGCGTGAAGGAATATCTGGTCCGCGCATACGTGGCGCCCGCCCGATGGATGGCGCCCGGTGCATGCTCCACACGCCGACCCCGCAGACTTTTCTCTTCTAATCCATTCGGGGTCCGAGACACCAACCTCATATGGTCATATCGGGCATCCAAAAGAGCGGAGGAAAGAAAAAGGGTGAAGCCTCCCTTCAGAGAAGATGACTTGAAAAGTTTAAACGGACTGAATTCTACCAGCCATTCAATACCCCGGCTACGACTGTCGCCAACATTGGTTCTCAGATTATAGAAGCTTTCGTCCGTACGCTGCTGCGCAAGAACACCGACCCGGCCGCGATAGGCCATATGGAAAATACTCAGGTCGAAAAACAACCAATCCTTCACCCGCCCTCTCCAACCAAGGTCGGCGTTCCAGCCTTTGGCATCCCGGAGGGCGGGGTCTATGACATCGGTCGTAGGATTACCAGCCAGCTCCGCGAACAAAACTGGACGGTAGGCCTGTGATAGATTGGCGTAGAGCTCCGTGGCAGCGACATGATATTCGAACCCAATGCCACTAAGCAAAAATTTTCGTGTACGTGTCCCCGTAAGTACCGGTATCTCTTGGCTCCCAACAAATCCTATCCTTCCATCCACGCGGTTAGAAAGGTTCTCCCATCGAACACCTGGCACCACGAGCAGGTTGTGTCCGATGCGGAAGATATTCTCTGCAAAGACGGCCGCGTTAAGCGTTAGAAAGTTCAAAGAGACCGGATGAAGTCCTAACACGGACAGGTCAAAGCTGGACCCCGTGTTTCCACGGCCATTTTGGCGACGCCAGGTATCGCCGATGAAACCACGAACACCTGCCGAGAACGTATGCTTTACATCACCGATGGAGTAATCCGTCAGGAACCTGGCTTCAAGGCCAGCATTCAGATAGCGGTCTTTGTCGACGCGACGGGGAGCAGGCGACAGCGTCTGCGGGTGAATACTATCGCGTATGTCTGGCGTTCGCAAGAATCCAGTACTGTTGCGCAGCCCCTCCAAGCCGAAGAGTTTCAGATTCAGTCGGGTGCTAGGCGCGAACAACCTGTCGAAGCTCAAGGCAGCCATCGACCAGCGGACGCCCATCCAATCACGGTCGCGCAAACTTTGTCGCGGCTCGGTGGCGAACTGTGCATCGGTCAGGCCACCCGGCTGCCTGCTGCGATAGTCGAAATGGGTCAGCTCCAGTCGGGCCTTCCATTGCTCGGAGGGCTTCCATGTCAGACTGGCGAAGCCCGTATTCACGCCGAAACTGCTGTTGGCTCGGTATCCATCACCCCGACGGTGGTCCCAGAACGCGTAGTAGTGGACACCACCCTTGCGGCCACCCACTGCGTGGTAGGTGTTGAACAGCCCGAAACTACCGAAGGTCTGCTGCGTCTCGTATTGAAAGGGCTTCGTCGCCTCCGACCCGTCCTTCAGGATGAAGTTGACCAGTCCGCCGAACTGCGGACCGTACTGCAAGCTCGCCGAACCGCGTACCACCTGGATGCGCTGCACCGAGTTCAACTGCGGGGTGTAATAGGCCTCCGGGTAGCCGAAAGGGTCGCTGCTGATATCGTAGCCATTCTGGCGGATATTGAACTCCCAACTACGGTTGGGACTCAGCCCCCGGGCGGCGATACCGATCTGAATGCCGCTGGGATCGCTCTCCCAAACATGGATACCGGGTACCTTACTCATCACCTGTCGCATCGTATTATTTACGATGTTTCCATGGACGTTCTCCATCACAATCAACGTGTTTTTCTTCCCGGCGTTGATCGAAGCGCCGACGACCTCTGGCAGGAAATGGACGTCTGACCGGGTGTTCCTGCCCACCAGCGTGATCTCTGAGAGGTACTTGACATGCGGCCTGCCACCCTCAGCATCCCTGAGACTGTCTTCCTGCCCTTGTGACAATGTACTTGAAGACACATAGACCAACATCATTAGCAGCCAGAACCCCTTCATCATATCCATTATTTAATCGGCAAAATTGCATTCGATAGAATGGACGGATTTACGAAAGAAGGAATGTAGTATTTCGAAATCGGGAAAACCTAGGCAACGAATGGATGGAGAAAATAATTACCATGAAGCCGCATCAATAAATACGGGCGGGACGCATCCGAAGGATCAGCAGCTTTCCATTGCGGGAGACTACGAAGCGGAGCCGCCCCACGGCATGCTGCATTAGGTTCTTGTAGGATGTGATGTTGTTTGAGAAGTCGTTGTTGATGCCTACGATGATATCGCCGACAAGGAAGCCCGCCTGTTGTGCAGGCGAAGAGGGGATCACATCCTCCACCAACACCTTCCGATGGACGAAATAGATGCCGAGGCCGGTGTAGGCATAGTCGAACGGCACGCGATGGAAATGATTCGGCACGAGATGAATCTCACGCTTCTGGTAGTTGAGCACGGTGTTGAATCGGTGCAAGATCTCGTTTCCTACAAGCCCACCCAGGAAGGGATACGAGGTTACATTATACTTGTCATCGAATAGGAAAGTGGGTACCTTCCGAAACCGGTAGGGTCCCACACGCACTCCTTTTACAGTGGTAAGCTTCATTGTCATCTTCCCGCCGACGCCCTCTGCCTGCGTCACCAAAGGTTGCTTGCGCTTATGCGCCAGGACGGCGCTGTCGCGGGCATAAGACTCCGACAGAAGGAATGGCAGTCCGGCACCCGTATCGAAATAAAACCGGGCTTCCATATCGTCTGCATCGCGAAACCGCGTCGTCAGGATGGGCAGGCTTGTCATCAGCGGCCTTAGGAGGTGGCCGCCCTTTGGATAACGGTACGCCCCGGGCGTATGGACCTCCATGAGCATATTGTCGTAGTCGAGCCGGATGATATAGCGATTGAAAAAGCTATACCCTATGATGCCATCTACCTTGATGCCGTAGACCGAGGTCAGGATCTCATAGTCGTTCACGTGAAAGTCGAGGCTGTCGACGGTGAGGCCGGGCATCTTTAAGCGGGCCCCGAACAGGAAGTCTACCTTCCGGACCCCGGCGATGCCCCGGATCGTCTTCTCCGTCGGCACGACCGGCATGCCGAACTCGACGCAGGTGGTAGAGTCGAGCGAGATACCGCCGCTGCCAGTGTCGAGCAGGAAGTTGAGCGTATCGGCATAATCATTCACACAAGCCCTGATGAAGACAACACCCCCCGTCAACGCATGCAGCGGCACCGTGGCAATGTGCACCGACGGCGCCTCTTCCGCCTTGTCCTGGGCTCGAGATCCTACCCCTAAGAGGATGGCGGAGCACAACAGTGTGAGGATATATCTTTTCATGGAAGGCAAGGGCGTTTCATCCAACTAGCCCCGGCATCACAAAATTACGCCGGCGTACAACCCCGCGGGGCCGACCTTTGTTATCCGATAGCGCACCATTCGAACCTACCTTTGCCATCAGCCTAGATCATTCAATACATGCATAACCGACCCGATCTCTACCGCAAGGCCCTCGACTTCGAATTCCTGAGCGCCGAAGAGGGAGTGAGCCTCTTCCGGGAGGCGCCCCTGGCGGAACTGATGCAAGTGGCCGATGAACTGCGTCGCCTCCAGGTGCCCCATGGGAAGGTCACCTGGCAGATCGACCGCAATGTCAACACGACCAACGTCTGCATCGCCAACTGTAAATTCTGCAACTTCTACCGCATCCCCGGTCACCCCGAGGCGTACATCACAGACATGGACACCTACCGCGTCAAGATCGCGGAGACCATCCGCTACGGCGGCGACCAGTTGCTCTTGCAGGGCGGGCATCACCCTGGGTTAGGACTTTCTTTCTACACCGACCTCTTCCGACAGATCAAGTCGGAATTCCCCGACATCCGCCTGCACGCGCTCGGTCCCCCCGAAATCGCCCATATCACCCAGCTCGAGAAGTCGACCCACCGCGAAGTGCTGTCCGCGCTCCAGGAAGCCGGCATGGACTCGCTCCCTGGTGCGGGTGCCGAGATCTTGGTCGACCGGGTCCGCCGCCTCGTCAGCAACGGCAAGTGCGGGGCCCAGGAATGGCTCGACGTCATGGCGGAGGCCCATCAGCTGCACATCCCCACGTCGGCGACCATGATGTTCGGTCATGTCGAGACTCTTGAGGAGCGGTTCGAACACCTTGCCCGCATCCGGGAGGTGCAGAGCCGGAAGCCCGCATCCGCCCACGGCTTCCTGGCCTTCATCCCATGGACCTTTCAGGATGTCGACACCCTCCTCACCCGCATCCGCGGCGTCAACAACCTCACCACGCCCGAGGAGTACATCCGCATGATCGCCATCAGCCGCATCATGCTGCCCAACATCCTCAATATCCAGGCTTCCTGGCTGACGGTGGGCCGTGCGGTCGCACAGGTATGCCTACATGCGGGCGCCAACGACTTCGGCAGCATCATGATCGAGGAGAACGTCGTCAGCGCGGCCGGAGCGCCACACCGCTTCACCTACCGCACCATACAGGATGCCATTTGTGAGGCAGGGTTCGAGCCACAACTCCGCAACCAGGTATATGAATGGCGGGAGATACCTGCCACCATCGAGGAGCAGGTCGTCAACTATTGACCGCCGAGGTAGGCCTGTACGTTCAGAGTTCGAACAACATCCCCTCCTCCGCCACGCGGAAGCCGGCGGCCTCTAAAGCCTTTCGTTGGGGTGTCCCCTTCCTCAGCAATGGATTGGTGTGGTTGAAATGAATAAAACAGACACGCCGGCGCAAGCTGTCGGGCAATGATCCGAAAAGCGAAAGGCTCTCGGAGACCGATGGGTGTGGGATCTCCCGCATGTCGCGGCCCGGCAGTTCGGCCCCGTCGAAGAAAGTACCGTCCACCAGCGCCAGGTCACAACCGCGGATGACTTCCGTGATGCTCCGCTGCCATCTTTCCCACTTATCGATGTCGGGAATGAAGAAGATGCGCTTCGATGGTCCCTCGATGCGATAGCCCACCGTCTCGGAGTACTCGTCGCGGTGCGGAACGAGGAAGGGTGTCACCTTGAGTCCCGGCTTCAGCACAACGGCACTGTCTGCCGACAACGATCTCAGCATGATGTTTTCGGTGGACACCAGCTGGCTCCAAGGACCGTTTTGTTTGAGGAAGTCACGCATGCGCGGCATGGCATGTACGGGCACTGCTTGAGCGCCCATCGCCTCGCGCCCGAGATGCATCAGCCCCGCATAATGCCCGATGTGCGCATGCGTGAGGAAGATGCCCCTTGGCAGTCGGCCGAAGGTGGCGTCCCGTTCCCTGACATTGTGCATCTGTCTGCCGATGTCAGGGGTGGCGTCAAACAACCAGTACGATCCGTCCGCAGGATCCATCAGCGCCAGGCATGTGACCGATTGCGGCGGATCCTTTCCCTCCCATACCGCCCGGCAGCAGGACTTCTCGCAGCCTGCCTGAGGATATCCACCGTCCTGCGCCACGCCCAACACCAGCAGGGTCGGACCGCGCAAGACAGCCGAAACCGAGCCGGAATTGCGCAATCCAGGCGATCTGCAGGCGGTTAATCCCAATACGTTCAACACAAGCAGTACGACGATGCTACCCGCGCTGGCAGAAAGCATGTTGAAACGAATACATACACTTCGTGTGCGTCGAATCCACCATGAAGGGGTTGGCATATGTTCTCGCATGTGACAATCGTTTTCATCCGAGACCCAACCTTCGTTCCGACTTCTTCCAGAAGCTGAAGAAGCTCGGATGATACCCGGTGATGTCCGGGAACATCCATTCCCTGGGGTCGCAGACGCCCCGATAGTGACGGAACAGTGGATGTTCGCGGAAATGGAATGTCGATCCAGGCGCAAGGGATGAGAGGGTGTCAAACTCCCCCGTGAAGACCCTTATCCCGGGGATATTGGCCGCGAGGGAGAGGATGAATCCGATGGTCCGTTCACCCACCGGCAGCTTGCGAAAATGCGAGGGCTCGAGCAGGAGCACCCGTTCGGCATCGTCATGCTTCCGCCAGAAAGGGTCGAGGTTGTAGAGGTTGTAGATGATCACGGGCCGACTGGAACTGATGTGGGGAGGATCTGTCATAGGCAGCACAGTCGTTGCCTCGAAAGGGATGGTCTCCCGCAGCAGATCCGGTACCTCCATCTCTTCCAACTCGGCATAGGACCTGTCGAGGAAGCTGCCCCGCTGACCCGTATGGCAGTAGCGGTTGACATTGGCCTGGTCGGCGAAGTAGAGCTTGCCGCTGAAGGCGCCCGAGACCCACTGCCAGCTGCAGGCATTGCTGGCGAAGTCGGCGTCCAGCAGATGATGATACATCCAATCGGCCGGCTGACGCCAATGGCAGCGACCCAGGTTGCAGGCCAGTGAGGCCGTGTACATGCGACAGTGGTTGTGCATGTAGCCCGTGGTCAACAAGGCCTGCACCGCCGCATCGATGCCTTCGATGCCGGTCCTGCCCTCAGCCAATGCGATCGGAATACCCCTCCGCTCTCCCCTCGGTTGTGGCCGGCGCAGGTCTTGGTCGAGCAATTCCGGCCTTGCCATCGCCACCTGCTGGAAATAGTCGCGCCAGGCCAACTCCTGCAGGAACTTTTGCATCCGATAGGGACGATGACCCATCTCCAGCATCCGTTGCATCACGAAGCGTGTGGAGATGACACCGCGGGAAATATAGGGCGAAAGGCGCGTCACGGCCCCATCGATGAAGTTACGGGAACGGGCATACCCGACAGGGTCGATGGCGTCGACCCGCTGCAGGATGCTGTCGATATCGGAGGGAAAGGCTTCTGTGTCAAACATGGCACCGGATGAACAATCATTCAAAGCCATAGTTCGGTCGAGTGACCATGAGAGCGGGGTGCCCGGTCCGCCAGACACCCCGCCTCACTGCTTTCATTGAAAGGTTCAGAACAACGCGATGTCGTCGAAGTATAGTTCCTGCAGCAAGCTGCTAAACTCCTGTATGGTGACCGACGTAAGAGTGGCATATCCACCGAGACTGGTGAGCGGTATCTGATAATCGTTCCAGCCCGCATCGGCGAAGGTCAGCGTCACACCCGTGGCCGTTTGGCCGTTGAGCATGACCTTGACCTTCCTGCCCACCGAGGCGGCGGGTACGAAGACGGAGAACTTGAGGGCCGTGTAGCCCGTCGTACTCAGAGCTGGATTCGCCTTCGACAGGCGCAGCGCACCGAAGCCGGCCGTGTAGTTCACGCGGATTGAGTTGGTGCCGCGCTTCAGATTCGCCGTGTTGTTGACTACGGCCGTGGCACTGTAGGATGTATTGCTCCAGGTGGCCGTGAGCGCGTCCTCATAGATCGCATAGCGGAAGCCATAGGCCAGCGGCGAACGCGCCGTGCCGACGGGCGTCGACACGAAGATGTAGGCGGAGATGACACCGGCGGGTACATTGACCGCTATCTGCGTCGAAGTGCTCGAGATGATGGGCGTCACCGTATTGTCGAACCTCACCTCGCTGACGCCGCGGAAATAATTGCCGCGGATGGTCACAGGCGTGCCAGCAGGTCCCGCCATCGGGTCGAAGCTCATGATCAAAGGGGCCGGCTGGAGGATCTTGAAGTTGTAGGTCGCGGTGCCGTACTTCGTCGTCACGGTGATAGGGTTGTTGATCGGGTCGGGCAGCACAGGCGGTATCCGTACGGTGATGGACGTATCGTCGGCATAGAAAAGGGAGTCCGGACTGAGTACGCTGTTGAAGTCAACCTTGAAGGTGGTGGCTAGGTTCGTGCCTTTGATCATCACCCAGTCCCCATACTTGGCCGATATCAAAGGGGTCGACCGGCTGTCGAGATAGGCGACCGACTGGATGGAGGGAGCGAGGCTGCCCGTGGGAGTCTGTTCCTTCTTACAGCCGATGGACAGGCAGATCGTGGCGACCTTCACCATCAGGAACCGAACAGTGGGGAAGTATGCGTTGTGTGGCATGTCTATCGTTTTGAGGGGACTCACCAGCCGGGGTTGTTGGCGGTGATGGAGCGGTTCGAGTTGAGTTCTGCCTGTGGGATCGGCAGCAGCAGGTTGCGGGTGGCCCGCACTTTGGAGATGTTGTTCTGCCCTGCGGAGATGCGGTTCATCACCGGCAGGTAGACCCCCCAACGGCATAGGTCAAATCGACGCACGCCTTCGAGGACAAACTCCCGGGCTCGCTCCGCCAGCACATAGCTCCGGAACTGCTCCAGGTTCATGCCCGCAGGGGCCGGAGTGGCCTGGGCCCTCGTTCGGATGGCATTGAGCTGTGCATAGGCCTCGGCCGTGGGACCGCCGGCGGCCTCGTTGGCCGCTTCTGCATAGATCAGCGGCACTTCGGCGTAGCGCATCAGTGGATAGAAGGCGTCGCTGTTGGCGACAGTCGGGTCGTTTACATCGGCGAACTTGATCGTGTAGGCCCGATTGTCGGTCGTGCCGTTGTTGTTGTATGTCACGCCGCCCACGGTGCGGTACTGTGCCGCCTGCCAGGACGGGTAGTAGTACGGCGTGCCCGTGTTGGTGAAGTAGTTGTGCGAGACGCCGTCCAATGCCCGCCTGTCGGCATCCTCATAGCCCTGGAAGTGGTTGTTGGTGAACCATACGGCCCCGCGGCCAAAGGTCGAGTATGCCGAGAAGTAGATGCTGAGGTTGTTGACGAAGGGCGTACCCGCCATCGACTGCAGCTGCCACATGTTCTCCTGCCTGTTGCGGCCGGCCTTGCTCCATATATCCTTCCAGTTGGGGAATAACGCGTACTCGCGACTGTCAATGAGCTCCTTGGCCTTGTCGCGCGCGAGCTGGAAATAGGCCTTGCTGTCGAGTCCCTCCAGTCCGGCCACGACCGACTTCGCATGTGTGTAGTTGCCGTTGTCGGTGCCACCCCGGACGATGACATTTCCCGAGGCCAGCGAGCCCGATGCCATCGTGAGGTAGGTCTTCGCGAGCATGGCGCGCGCGAGTCCCTTCGTCGCATGCCCCGGCTCTCCCGCCTTGGCATGGCCGAAGGGAAACAGCATCTCCTCGGCTTTTTTGAGATCGGTCACGATCTGGGCATACACCTCCTTCGCCGGTGCGCGTGGTACAGAGGCGTTGGGATCGGCCGAGAGCGACTTCAACCGGATCGGCACACCGCCATACAGCTGCACGAGCTGGAAATAGGCCCAGCCCCGGAGATAGTAGGCCTCCCCGAGGATGCGCTTCTTCACATCGGCATCGATGCCGGCCGTCATCGCCTCCACGTTCTCGAGCACCGTGTTGGCCCGTGCGATCATCGAGTAACAGCCGACCCATGGACCGTTCACACCCCAGTATCCCTGGGGGTTTCCGGCCCCCGTGGTACCCAGGAACCAGTCCGCACCCGAGACGTGGTCGTCGTCCAGCACCGTCAGGTTCCACATCGGTTGCAGGTAGAGGTCGTAGGTATACAGTGCATTGTACACGCCGGCGATCGCGATCCTGGCGTCGCCCTCGCTCTTGTAGAAGTTCCCGGGTGACAGGAAGGAGAGCGGCTTCTCCTCCAATGCCTTCTCGCAGGACGCGAGGCCCAGGGATGCAAAGGCGATGGCCGCGAACCTGTATATATGGATCATCTTGTTCATGGTGAGGAATGGTTTGGTGGATGGACTCAGAAGCCGCAGCGCAGGCTGAGGTTCACACTTCTGCTGTTCGGATAGCCTCCAAGGTCGACACCGTACAAAGCGGGATTATCGCCGTAACTGTTCACCTCGGGATCGTATCCGCTGTACTTGGTAAAGGTGTAGAGGTTGTTCACCGCCAGCGCCACCCGCAGACTGCTGATGGTCTTCACGGAACGCTGCGGCAGTGTGTACCCGAGGGTGAGATTCTTGACCCGCACGAAACTGCCATCCTCGATGAAACGCTCCGAGAACAGCAGGGTGCGCCAGAACTGTCGGATGGGCTTGGGCGCAGTGGCGGCGCTGTTGTCCCTGCCCGCCATCCATGCGCCGGCGAGCACCTGCTCGCTCACGTTCTTCGAAGTGCCGATGTTTCCATTCCAGACGGTATTCATATTTACAATATCGTTACCCTGCACGCCTTGCAGGAACAGACTCAGATCGAAACGACCGAAGCTGAGGTTGTTGGTGAAGCCAAAGATGAAGTCGGGGTTGACATCCCCGATGAACGTGCGGTCCGTCAGCGAGATAGAACTCGGGTTGCCGTCGAGGTTTCGGTACTTGATCTCTCCGACCATGCGGCGGATGATGGCCAGGGGCTGGTTATAGTAGATGGGGCTGCTGCGCACCTCGGCTTCATTGTCGTAGTAGCCGTCCTCTCGATAACCGTAGATGGAGCCGATGGGTCTTCCGGCGACCTGGATGAAGGGGGCGTCGCGCGTGGAGATGTTGTTGGCGAATTGCTCCTTCAGATCGCCACCCAGACTAAGTATCCGATTCCGGTTAAAGGAGATGTTGAACAACGTCTTCCAGGTGAGTGTCGCGTTCTTCACCACCACGGCGTCGATGGCGAGTTCGATGCCCTTGTTCTCGACGGAGCCAGAATTGCGCAGTTGCCGCTGGAAGCCCGTGGAGGCCGGCGTGGTGATGTACTGAAGGAGGTCTTCGGTGTGCTTTCGGTAAGCGTCCACATGGACGTTCACGCGTCCGCCCACCATGCCCAGGTCGAGGCCTGCGTTGAAGGCCTGTGTCGTCTCCCAGCGTAGGGAGGCGTTCGCGGGACCGGCGTATATGTCATCAGCCAGACCCGTCTGCAGCGATCCGTTGAAAGGATAGTTATACACTGCCAGCTTCGCCAGCGAGGCATAGGATCCTATGCCCTGGTTGCCGGTCATTCCGTAGCTCATACGAAGCGTGAGGTTGGAGACGGACTCCAAATTCTTCAGGAACGACTCATTGTGCAGCTTCCAGGCCAGCGCCGCCGAGGGGAAGCCTGACCATTTGTTGTTGCGGCCAAACTTGCTGGAACCGTCCTGTCGGAAAGAGACGGTCAGCAGGTAGCGATCGTCGTAGGCGTAGTTGGCACGAGCCAGAAAAGAGACGAGGGTGGACCGGTAGCGACTCGTGACGGCGGGAAGGATCTGCTCCGCTGCCTGCATGTTCTCGTTGCGCAGGATGTCGTTGGGGAATCCCTTGGCCTCAGCCCGGGTGGAACCGCCGTCCGTACGCTCATAGGTAGCGGCCGACATGGCGTTCACGCTGTGGCGGCCGGCCTTCCGGTTGAAGGAGAGGATGCTCTCGGAGACCATGCTGGTCCAGAGGTTGTCCGACTTCAACGCCGAGCCCCGCACGCTGAATCCTTCGAAGACGCTGCGCGGATAGTACTGGTCGCGGTCGTTGGCGCCATAATTGAAGCCGAGGTTCTGCCGCAGCTTGAAATGCCGCAGGAAGGTCGCCTCCGCATAGTTGGAGGAGAAGATGTTATACCCCGTCACGCGGTTGAGGACGTCGCGTGAATAGATGACAGGATTGGTGATGAAGAACCCCTCGCCTGTACCGTCGAACTCCTCCTCGCGCTGGATGGTCGTCGGATAGGTGAGCGCGGCCCGGATAACGCCGGCGCTGGCGGCGTCCGACTTATCGGTGCCAGTCTTGACGCCGTTGGTGACGGAGTTGGAGAGGGCGGTGCTCGTGCCGATCCGGACGACCTTGCCGAGGTTGCGGTGCAGGTTCATCGTCAGACCGAACTTCCGGTAGTTGGAGTTGATGACAGTGCCGTCCTGATTCAGATAATTGAAGCCGAGGCTGTGGCTGCCATTCTCGTTCGAGCCGGATACGTTGAGCGAATACTGCTGCGTGAGGGCCCTTCGGAAGATGGCCTCCTGCCAGTCAGTGGCCTGCATCTTCAGCGTATCAAGCTCGTCAAGCGTATAGGGCAGCGTGTAGCTGGTGCCGTCGTAGAGGTTGGCATTCTGATAGGACAGGTTCTGGAAGCGTGCGTAGTCGTAGGGCCGGAGCATGTCGAGTCGCCTCGATACTTCCGAGACGCCCATGTTGACGTTCAGCTCGACTTTTTCCCGGCCCGGCCTGCCGCGGCGCGTCGTGATCAGCACCACGCCATTGGCGCCCCGTGAACCATAGATGGCCGTCGCGGAAGCATCTTTGAGAATGTCCACCGACTCGATCTCATTCGGGTCGAGGAAGGCCAGGATGTTGAGCGTCTGCTTCTCGTCTCCGCCGATGGAAGAGGGTGTGCCGCCGCTGTTGGAGTTGTTGAACGGCACACCATCGATGACATACAGCGGCTCCGTGCCACCGAGGAATGAGTTGGACCCACGGATGCGGATGCTGAGGCCCGCGCCCGGCGCGCCGTCGTTCTGGGTGATGTTCACGCCTGCGATCTTCCCCTGGAGCGCCTGTTGGATATTGAGTGGATCGTTGCGCAGCAGGTCGTCGCGGTCGATGCGTTGCACAGCCCCTGTCAGGTCTCCCTTGCGCACCGTGCCATAACCGACCACGACGACATCCGACAGAGTCGATACCAATGGCTTCAGGGTGATGGCATAGTCGGTCTTCTCAGTCAGTCCCACGAGTTCCATGCCCATGCCGACATGACTCACCTCGAGCAGCTTCACCGTCGCAGCCAGCTCGATGCTGAACCTGCCGTTCGCATCCGTCACAGCACGGCCCGTAGCTCCCCTGGCCGTCACGCTCGCCCCGGACAGCACCCTGCCGCCCTCGTCCCTCACCGTGCCCGTCACCTTCCGCGTCTGCGCCTGCGCAGCGGTCAGGAGGAACATACATGCGAGGGAAATCCATACTTTCATCCTCATAAATGGTCTTTTGTTCAAAGATCCCCGATCGAAGGGAGGCAAGATAAACGAAACAGTCCATTCCCCACAACCCAAAGCATGCTCATGTCGAATCGTTCCCTGGTCCTGACGATCGCCGGCCCGCTGTTGTTCATCATGAGCGCTTCAGCACAGCCGTTCATAAAGGAGGTAGAAGCCTTCCGTCGGGTCGACTCACTCACACGTCCACCCGAAAAGCCCATCCTATTCATTGGAAGTTCCTCCTTCACGAAATGGACGACTGTCTCCACTGACTTTCCCGGTCGCCACATCCTCAACCGTGCCTTCGGTGGCTCATCCCTGCCTCATCTCATCCAATATGCCGACGACGTCATCTTCAAATACGATCCCCGGCAGATCTTCATCTATTGCGGGGAGAACGACCTCACCGGTGGGTCAGGCATCACGGCCGACTCGGTACTGCAGCGCTTCCAAAGGCTCATGTCGCTGATCCGCAGCCGCCTGCCCCGTGTGCCCGTCGTCTTTCTCTCGCTGAAGCCCAGTCCATCGCGCGAGGCCCTGCTACAGGTGATGCGGGAAGCCAACCGTCTGATAGAGGCCCGCATACGAAAGATGCGCCATACGCGTTTCCTCGATGTGCACAATCCCATGCTCAACGCCGACGGGTCGATGAAACCGGAGATCTATGTCTCCGACCGGCTGCACATGAACCGGAAGGGCTACGAGATCTGGATGCCGATCATCCAACCGGTACTGCTGGACTGAAAGACACATCCATATCGATGAAAAACCTGATCCTGATCGTCACCTCCTGCCTCTCCCTCCGAACATATGCACAACATCCGGCGGCAGGACTGCACTCGACGATTGACCTAGGCTATCCGAAAATAAAGGGAAGAGCTGATTTTGACACACTGTTTCAAACTTGGAAACTCAGATCTGCCGGTCAATATGCCGACCTCAACCGCGAGGAGGCCGTGTATGTGCATCGAAAGATGGGGGGCGACTTCATACTGACGGCCGACTTCGCCTTCGCAGACCCGGGCGTGAAAACCATGAAGCGCATGGGCTGGATGGTTCGGGAATCGCTCCGCGAGGATGCGGCCCAGCTATCTGCCTTTCGACAGGGAGATGGACGCATCATCATGCAATGGAGACGCCTGCAGGGCGCTTACCTGCTCATACCGCAGGATCGCCGTATGATCTCGAAAATGGACATGCAGTCGCTGCAGCTGGAGCGCAAAGGGAAAACCTTCACCATGCGCTCCGCAAGGCCCGGAGAACCCATGCAGACCGTTGGAGAAACGACCCTGGCCGATATGCCCGATTCCGTTACAGTGGGCATCTTCCTGTCGGCGCAAGACATCACTCGGGCCGACAGCGGTCATGTCTGGAACCTCCGCATCGACAGGCCTGTGCCCGACCGCTATCATCCCGACCCGGTCGTCAACCGCACGCTCGACAAGAAAGAGCCCCTCATGGGTTCGCGGCTCGAGACCATCGATATGGTGACGGGGATAAGGCGCATCCTTCATGCATCCCCGCGTCGCTTCGAAGCCCCCAACTGGATGCCCGATGGTAGCAGGCTACTCTTCAACCAGGAAGGGCGGCTGCTGACCATCGACACCGCCGGAGGTCAGCCTGCCTACTTCCCCACGGGCCCGGTGTCGCGGAACAACAACGACCACGGCATCTCCTTCGACGGAAAGCAGCTGGCGATCAGCAGCCATTTCGATGGACCTAAACAGTCCGGCTCGGCCGTCTATGTCATGCCGCTCGCCGGCGGGGAGCCCAAACGCGTCAACGACAACGTTCCCTCCTACTGGCACGGCTGGTCGCCCGACGGCCGACAGGTACTGGTCGTGGGACAACGCCAGGGCATGCCCATCTACAATATCTACCAGGTCGATGTGAAGACCGGCAGGGAGACCGACCTCACCCGCAACACCCAGGGGCATGTCGACGGACCCGAATACGCACCCGACGGACAGCAGATCTACTACAACGCCGACGCTTCCGGCACCATGCAGCTCTGGCGCATGCGCCCCGACGGTTCCGGCAAGGAACAGCTCACCTTCGACGAGTACAACAACTGGTTCCCGCACATCTCCCCCGACGGGAAATGGATCGCATTCGTGTCATTCCCGACAGACATCGACCCGCCATCCCATCCCTCCTTCAAGAAGGTCATGCTGCGCATCATGCCCGTCGCAGGCGGCGCTCCGCGCGTCATCGCCTATCTCTACGGCGGACAAGGCACGATGAACGTCAACTCATGGTCGCCCGACAGCCGAAGACTGGCGTTCGTGAGCAACTCTGAGCCTCTGACAAGAGGAGATAGGCCTCGGCAGGACCCATCGTGATGATGGGCGAACCTCTGTCGATGTAGAGCAGCGAAGGCACCGAATAACTGTCGAAGTCGGTGGGCTTGGTATTGATGCTGCCACTCACCATGCCGCGCTGCGTGGCCGCCGTGTTGTTCGGCGTATAAAAACCGCCGCCAGGCACCCATACCACAGAGACGACCTTCAGACGGGGGTCGTTCGTGCTCTTCAACTGGCCTCCCGTATGGCCCATGGGAGGAAGAGGCATTCTCGTAGATTGCCTCATGTCTAAGAATTAAAAGTTATATGAATTGTACCCTTAAACCTTTGGGTTTTATTCGTAAAATGAATAAAGAAGCATGCATTTTTATTCGATATTTGAATAGGGCACACTACACATACGTAATACTTTTCATATCATGCCGTTAGACCTGATGGAATACATCTTTTCACCATCTTGCCTTCATAAAGCGATTCCATGCTCATCAGGCTGATCATCTGCATTTGTACCACTTGTCTGTATGCTGACATATCGCAGGCACAGCCCATCCCCGGATGCACCGACCGGGCCGCCAACAATTTCAACGCCACCGCCACGGCCAACAACGGCTCTTGCACCTACGATGCCATCACCCTCACGCCCACACTCAAGTTCCTCCACGCCGACACCCTCAACGAAAACTCAGGCACGATCTACTGGAACGGATGGCTATGGCACCACAACGACAACGGCAGGTTCTTCCCATCCCACCTCTTCGCCACCGACACCTCCAGTCGGACCATTCGAAGAATGATCTTTCTGGGGACGGACCAGAAATATCTGCCACAGATCGACTGGGAAGACATCGCACAGGATGACACCCATCTGTACATCGGCGACTTCGGCAATAACGTCAACGGCGCCCGTACCGACCTCAAAATCTACAAGATCCCAAAAACAGCCATTCCATCCACTCCGAACAACGTATACGTCATGCCCGAAGTGATTTCCTTCCGCTACCCCGACCAGTCCGTGAATCCCTTGCCCGTGCCAGTGAATACGACCGATTTCGACTGCGAGGCCATGGTCGCATACAACGGCAAACTCTATCTCTTCACCAAGCAGTACACCGGGAGCCAGACAGCCCTTTACGAACTCCCCAGCACAACTGGCACCCATGTCGCTACCAAACTGGGAACGCTGAATGTGAACGGCCTGATCACCGGCGCCGATATCCTGCCCGACCGACGCGTCATCACGCTCACCGGCTACACCCTCACGGCGCAACGATTCACCTACCTGCTCTACGACTTCACCGGCAACGCCTTCTTCGGTGGCAATAAGCGCAGGGTCATTCTGCAAGGCATAGCACAGACCGAGGCTGTGGCATTTCTGAACAACAACCGCATCGTCATCGGCAGCGAGAAGGTCACCACCTTCCCGGCCCAGATGGAAGTCCTCGACCTGAGCAGCCTGCTGAAAGACTACTATGCGCTGGTCCCCCTGACGAACGTGAAAAAAGAGACCGAAGACATCCACGTCACCTTACAAAATGGTTGGCTGACCGTATCGCAGAAAACCGGACAGAAGACCCAGGCGTCGATCTACAACTCTGATGGAAGACTATACCGTAACACCACGATCACGAATACCCGAACCGACCTTCCAGTATCTGAACTGCCTGCGGGAACCTATGTGCTGCGCGCCTCCAGGGCCGGACGAGTGCAGACGTTCCGATTTGTCATCACCAAGCCCGGTCCATAGCTGAGGTGAATAAGCTGTGCTGGCATGGCACCCGAGACGGTGCCACGCGGATGCAGCCCCTTTAATTTGCCGGACCCAGATACCGAATCGATGCACCCACGTCGGGTGTCGGGTAGTAGGCCATGCACTGCATGCAGTTGCGGTCTACATCGGTAGGCTCGGTCACCTGGAAGCGGAAGACGTCGCCGACCTTGATACCGGCAGGAAACCCGACGGAGCAAGGATTTTCAAGCCGGAAGGCATTGGGGTGCGTGAGGCCCGTATTGGGATCCTTCCATTCCATTCTATATCGGCTCGGATCCAGGGCACCATCCAACAGCGACAGCGTGATATTGCCACAGATGCCGAGCACAGCCACCTTGGCCTGGAAGACTTGCTCGGGCGGGATATTCTCCTTCCGGCATACGAAGGATGTCAAAGGTAGCCCGATCAGCAAGAACAGGACGGATGTCAGACTTCTAACCATCATGGACTTCTTTGAAGACAAAGATACCGAACTCAACTATAAGGTTTTCATAAAATTCCCCTTGGCCGATCTCAGGTGAAAGAATTGCCTATTTCCCATCATGTCCATCGACCTGATCCGCGACCATGCCCTCGCTAAGCCCGAGGTGGAGGAGACACTGCCCTTCGGACCCGATGTTATTGTCTTCAAAGTGTCCGGGAAAATATTCCTGCTCATCCCGCTCGACAGCCAGCCGCTGCAGTTCAATGCCAAATGCGACCCCGAACGAGCACTCGATCTCCGGGAAAGTTATACTTCTATCCTTCCAGGCTACCACATGAATAAGACACATTGGAACACCATCATCCTCGATGGCAGCATACCCATTTCATTGGCCAAAGAATTGATCGACCACTCCTATGAACTGGTGAAACCAAAAGGTCGCAGGAAAAAAAGCCAGCCGGCACAAGCAGACGTATAAACCAGGATTTTTGGGTTAGCGCTGCAGACACGGGCATCCACAGTCCATCCATTACATCCGTAGCAGCATCCATACTCACTGCTTCGCGTCGAGGATTAGCGGTACCCCGCCCTTGGAAGGCATAACAACCACCTTGGCATTGGGCGACTTGGCCAACTCTTTCATCGCCTGTATCTGCTCATACTGCAGCTGCCGCTCCGTCAGGCTCTCGCTGATGATACGCTGGTAGTCGGAGATGCCCTGTGCCTCTACACGCTTACGGTCGGCCTCTTGCCGTTCCTTGAGCAGGACAAACTGCATCTTCTGGGCATCCTGCTCCGCGTTGATCTTCTGCTCGATTACCGCCTTGACAGAGGCGGGCAAAGTGATGTTTCGGACCAGTAGGTTCTCCAGCAAAAGACCCCGCTTCTTGAAGTCCTGGTCGATGGTCTTGAAGATACGGTCCTGGAATTCATCCCGCTTTGTGGAATAAAGGGCCACCGCCTCATAATAGACTGAGTTGTCGCGTATCCGCGTGCGAGTGATGGGCCGCACGATCTTGTCTTCATAGTCCATCCCGATCTCACGAAGCAGCCGGGGCGACTCCGCAGGCACGACGCGGTAGAGCACGGAGAGGTCGATGGTCACCTCCAGTCCATCGGAGGTCAGCACGCGGATGGCGTCGTCGCCCGACTTGATCCCCTCATCATGTATACCGCTCATGGTATAGTTCTGTGTGCGCACATCGATCTGCCGGACCTCCAGTAAAGGGTTGATCACATGCAGCCCGCTGGCCAGGACATCATCCTGCACCTTCCCAAACAGCGCCTTCACGCCCACAAAGCCGGCATCGATCTGCTTGACACAGGATGTCAGCAAGCCCAGTCCAATTAATATAATGCCCAGGATGCGGAGCACCGGACGGACACGCAGCGCCGGCGGCGATTCGCTCTGCGCCATGGCCAGCGCTGCGGCCAAGACGACCACTCCAAAGATCAGTAGTAACATATGGAAGGTTTGTATTGGGTTAGACGTTCCACGACGCGGCAGGGTTTCATGCTTCCACCCGGCCCGTACATGTTTTCCTTCAGCTGCTGTGGTCGGAGACAATCACCCATTGCCCTGCCATCCGACGGAAGAGCAAGGTATAGTGACCGCCGACGTCGCCTGCACTGCGGCGCAGCGACCATTGGCCTACTACGAGGAAATACCGGGGAGAAAGCCGCTTCACATGCAGGATGCGGAAGGTGAGTCGGCCCATGCGCGACGTGTCGCCATAGTTCTGCTGATAGCGCTGCAGGGTGGATGCATACCCATAGGTGACGCCAGACTTGCCAATATACATCAGCGAATCGCTCTCCCAATAGCCGTTCATGAAGCCTGAGAGATCGCCACGGTTCCAGGCCTCCGTCTGTCGGTCCAGGATTCCCAGGATCTGCTGCTCCGCCTTCGACTGTGCAGAACCTGGCAGCGACAGGCCTGCCCAGAGCAGCATCGTGCAGGTGAGGAAGCGTAGCATCAGGAGTCTTCTGCGCGCGGCTTCTAGGTCGCCCAGGCCCGGTCGCCTTTTTTATAGGGGATGCAGCCCTCATAGCGGCCTGGTATGGCCACATAGCGCAAGGCTTGCGTCGCGCCCAGCTCCGAGGTGAAATACCCCAGCAGGGTGAGCTGCTTCATGAGGCCGAAATAATGGTTCGGGTCCTCGGGTTTTTTGGTTTTGTTATACGCTTTCCACTCCTCATGGAGGGTGGTGAGCAGGGACGTCCTCTGTGCAGGGGTCGCTTCCATGAAGCCCTTGCCATGGGCTTTGCGGCAAGCCTCGTCGATGGTAGGGATGCCTGCCATGAAGATCTGTTGGTCCTTCTCCTCATAACAATCAGTGACCATGACCTTCATGAACTCCCCGACACGGGCTGCCTTGGCACCCGGCGTATCCGTAGCAGGGAGGATCGTCTCTGCCACCTCGTCCAGGAAGGAGATCTGTTGCGGAGTGAAGACAAGGCCGGCGGCTTTCTCCCCCCCGGGGCGGCAGCCTCCCAGGAAGGCGACACCCCCCACGACGGAGCCTCCCAGCAAGAGGGCCACTTGGTTCAACGCGTCACGTCTGTTCATGAGCATCAGTTGTGATGCCAAAATACGCATTTAAATGCATTTATCTGCCCACCCATCAAATACGGCCTCCTATGGCAAGAGAAGCCGCGCAGCCGGAAGGATTGGCTCATTTCGTTTTCTAGGAAAAGGATCCCTTCCCCCAGGGCCAGGCCTGCCCGGGTACACCTGAATGTGAAGAACACCGTCGACAATGCCTGGTCAAGAAAAAGCCTTCAGTTTAACTTCTCAAAAGAATACCGGATCCCAGACCTGGGATTCAGCGAAGTCATCTGGAAAGCTGTCAAAGGACCCGACAGCGAGATGACCGCCGCCGCCGGGCAGACTTAATCCGACCTGCGCTTGATAATGAATAAATTTGGATATGATAATTTACTTTTAACATCACAAAAATATAGCCTCATGAAAATGATCAAATTTTCTTTAAGTGTCATGATTGCCACCACTTTGTTCTCCTGTGTCAGCACTAAGAAATTCGAAAGTGCCCAAAATAAACTCAAGGAGGCCGAGACATCCATCACGGGCATCCAGCGAGACCTGCGAGAATGCAGGGATGCCAAGGCAGAACTGGAAAGGGCCAGGTCGATGGACAAGGCAACGCTGGAAGCCCGCATAGCCAGCATGAAAGAACAGATGAACCTCCTCCAGCAAAATAATAACCAGGCCCTCCGGCAGCTGCAGGACCTCTCCGTCATTTCCTCCGCCCAGGCAGAAAGCATCCGAAAGTCGCTTGACAACATCGGCGCCAAAGACACCTATATCCAAACCCTGCGGCAACAGATGGCCAGAAAGGACTCGCTCAACATGAATCTGGTCATAAATCTGAAAGGGGCTTTCGCCAACGTCGACGATACAGATATCAACATCAAGATCGACAAGGGCGTCGTCTATGTCGACATCTCCGACAAGCTGCTCTTTAAGTCCGGCAACTGGGAGATCACCGAACCGAACGCACTCAACATCTTGGGAAAAGTAGCGGCCGTGCTCAAAAACCAACCCGACATCGAATTTATGGTCGAAGGTCATACAGACGATGCCCCGTTTACCAAGGGCCTGCTGGTGGACAACTGGGACCTGAGTGCTAAGCGGGCAACCACCGTCGTACGGATGCTACAGAAGAAATATGACATGGACCCCGCCAAGATGGCCGCCGCTGCCCGTTCAGAGTATAAGCCCATCGCCTCCAACAGTTCAAAAGAAGGTATGTCGGCCAACCGCAGAACCCGCATCGTCATCCTGCCGCAGCTCGACCAGTTCTTCAAGCTGCTGGAAAAGCCGGGAGCCTGAGGCCTGACAGGCAGACCGACCCATTCAAGGCAGACCGGTGAGCTCTTCAAACTCGCCGGTCTGCTTGTTTTTTTTAACATTGTCCCAATGAAAATACTGTCCGTTCATAGCCACATACACACCCGGAGGGAGGGACTGGACAAAAGCCAAGGCGCTGCCTAGGTTAAACATACCGTCAGAGCTGCCGAACTTGTACGGTACCATCGCTCCAGTCAGCACCACCGTCTTCGAGACAATACTCGACGCGAGTACCCCCGCAGTCTCCGCCATCGTATCGGTGCCATGGGTGATCAGAATCCTGTCTTCTTCTGCAGCCATGCATCGGGCAGCAATGGATGCGCGGTCTGCCTCTGTCATGTCCAGGCTATCGATCATCATCAGCGTCTCCAGGCGCAAGTCGAGGCGGCTGCGGCCTAGGAAGAGCATCTCAGATACATGCGTATCCTTGAAGTACAATTGACCCGTGATCTCATTGTACTCCTTGTCAAAGGTTCCGCCAGTGATGAAGATCCTGATGGGCATTCGTGAATTTCTACAAAAATAGAAAAGCCCTCCTTGTACCCATCATGTGATCGCCAGATCTCCTTTAAGCATAGACGGTGGATCAGCCCCTGGTAAGACCTCCACCGCTGGGGTGTCCAGACAGACAGAAGACCGGGACCTGAATCCTTGCTAAACTTCCCGTGTAGCTTCGTATCTTTTCAACCTTATGAACCGACGCTACAGGACCCTACCCGCCATCGCATGGTTGCTCTCGCTGTCCGTCAGCGGCCAGGTAACACCCGACCTGCTGATCACCCGTGGACGCGTGATCGATGGCACTGGCAATAACTGGTACTATGCAGACGTCGCCGTCCACCAGGGACGCATCCTGCAGATCGGCCGACAACTGCCCCGCAACGCCATCCGCATCATCGATGCCGCCAACCGCTTCGTAGTGCCAGGCTTCATAGACGTCCATGCCCATATCGAAGGAGGCATCTTCGAAAGGCCCACGGCCGACAACTACATCCACGACGGCGTCACCACCGTCGTCACAGGCAACTGCGGCAACTCGGCAGACGACCTCGGAGACTTCCTGAAGAAAATCGACAGCGTCGGGACATCCATCAATGTAGCCTCCCTAGCCGGACACAATACGATACGACGCATGGCCATGGGCCTAGGCGACCGGCAGCCCACACCCGAAGAACAGCAGCGCATGGAAGAACTGATGGCCAAAGCCATGGAAGCAGGAGCCGTCGGCCTCTCGACCGGACTCATCTACCTGCCCGGCATGTACTCAAAGAAAGACGAGATCGTAGGACTGGCGCGCATAGCAGCTCCCCAGGGCGGCGTATACGCCACCCACATGCGCAATGAAGGCACGCGCGTCACCGAAGCGATCGAAGAAGCCCTTGCCATCGGCCGACAGGCCTACATCCCAGTCCAGATCTCCCACTTCAAAGTGGCCGGCCGCTCCAACTGGGGGCGCTCGACACAGACGCTCGAACAGGTCCAGGCAGCCCGACGCGAAGGCATCGAAGTGACCATCGACCAATATCCTTATACTGCCAGCAGCACCAACCTGGCCGTCACCGTTCCCGACTGGGCACTCGACGGTGGACTCGACTCACTGCGCGCCCACACCAAAGACCCCGCCACCCGCCGCCGCGTCGTCGACGGCATGGTCGAAAGCCTACGAAAAGGCAAAAACAAAGACTACAGCTATGCCGTCGTCGCCAACTATGCACCAGACTCCACCGTTAACGGCTTGAACATCAGCCAAATCAACCTCCGCAAAGGCCGTAAGAAAGGCGCCCGCCCAGAAGCAGAGACCATCCTCGACATGCTCTCCGTCGCCAACGCCCAGATGGTATACCACACCATGAACGAAGACGACGTCGTCCACTTCATGAAATATCCCTTCAACATGCCCGCCGCCGACGGCGGCGTCAGCAGTGGAAGGGGCATGCCACACCCCCGCGGCTATGGTACCAATGCACGGGTACTCGGCCGCTACGTGCGGGAAAAGCAGGTGGTCGGCTTCGAAGAAGCCATCCGGAGAATGACTTCCCTGCCTGCACAGAAGTTCGGACTCAAAGAAAGAGGACTGCTACAAGAAGGCTTCAAAGCAGACATCGTCGTCTTCGACCCCGAGACAGTGTCAGACCGCGCTACCTTCGAAGCTCCGCACCAGTTCTCCGCCGGCATACCCTATGTCATCGTCAATGGGAAAGTCACCATAGAAGAGGGAAAGCACAATGGAACGCGCAACGGAATAGCACTTCGAAACGGACAGGGAAAATGAGCAGAGGCCCCCTTGTCGGCACATCACCAAGACCAAGGCTTCAGCAGTCCATGGTCATATGCATGCCATCCGATCGATCTACTCACCCAGCAGGCCAGCAGCGGCGTCGAAGACCTGCCGATTGGACATCTACTGCACAAACCTGCCTTTCGCCCTATCCAGCAGCTGGATGAACTGGAGAATATCAGGATCATATCCATACCCCTCGGATAATAGCCACTGCTCTTTGTTGTCGAGGAAGAAATAGTAAGGCTGGCTGTTGGCCTGGAAGCGTGTGACCTGCATGTCGGCATGCTTATCGCCTAAGGTCATCACCTTCTTGCCCAGGGCCTCAGAATAATAATGCTCCGCATCCGGAAGCTCAATGTCCTGTACATCTACATACAACGAGACAATCACAAAATCTTCTTTGAGGCGGCGCATCACCTCTGGATCACTCCATACCTCTGCCTCCATCTTCCGGCAGTTGACGCAGTTGATGCCGGTGAAATCAAGCATCAGTGGCTTTTTGAGCTTTCGTGCCACCGACAACGCCTCCTCGTAGTCGAAATAGGTTGTCATGCCATAGGTGCGTACCACCTCAGGCTCATAGATGCGCATGCGCTCGTAATACTTCACCGGGTGTGGCAGCGCAGCCTCTCCAGCGTTTGAGGATGGCGGTATACTCTTGCCGGTCTGGGCGGTCGACAGGATATAGTCTTGTGTGCCCATCGGTGGCAGGAAGGCGCCTATGGCCTTCAGCGGGGCGCCCCAGAGACCCGGGACCATATAGGCCGCGAACGACAGCGAGGCGATGGCGAAGAAAAGGCGTGTCACACTTAGATAGGGCAGGCCGAAGTCGTTCTTCGGCAGCTCATCGTCGTGGTGGAACTTCAGCTTGCCCAGCAGATAGATGCCCAGAAGGAGGAAGAGGACGATCCAGAGGGAAAGGAATACCTCACGGTCCAACAGCCGCCATCCCTTCACCAAATCGGCATTCGAGAGGAATTTTAAGGCCAGCGCCAGCTCCAGGAATCCCAGCGACACCTTCACCGCGTTCAGCCATCCCCCCGCCTTGCCAAGGATGTTCAGTTTGCTTGGGAAGAAGGCGAACAGTGCAAACGGCAAGGCCAGTGCCAGAGAGAAGCCAAACATACCCACCAGCGGACCCAGATAGCTGCCGCGGGCAGCCAACACCAGCAGGTTGCCAATGATCGGGCCGGTGCAGGAGAATGACACCAACACCAGCGTCAAAGCCATGAAAAAGATACCCCCAAAACTGGTGGTGCCCGCCCTTGCATCGGAGCGGTTCATCCAGGAGGCCGGCAGGTTGATGTCGAACGCACCGAGGAAGGAGATGCCAAACACTAGGAATAGGACAAAGAAAAATAGGTTGGCGAGCCAGTTGGTAGCGAGGTTATTCAGCGCAGCCGGGCCAAAGACAACGGTGATCAGAAAGCCTAGCAGTGTAAAGATGCCCACGATGGAGACGGCGTAGTACATCGCATTTCGGATGCCTTGAGCCCGGTCGGTGCTCCGATTGGTGAAGAAACTCACCGTCACGGGGATCATCGAGTAGACGCAAGGTGTCAGCAGGGCTAGCAGCCCCCCAGCGAAGGCGGCGAAGAAGACCCACCACAGCGAGGCTTCCCTCCAGGCGGTGCTGCCGGCCGACAGCGAGGCTGGCTCGGGCAGCAGGCTGAAACGAAAAGACTCCTCCCCGTTGACGAAAGAGGGGCCAGTCTTGCAGATATAGCGCAGGGAACCGCGGATGACTAGACTGTCGGAGCGCAGGGCCCGGACCGACTGCTGCCATACGACAGAGTCGGTATGAAAGGAGACCTCAGCGTCCAGGTCTGCATCCCTTTCCCGACTCAGAGGGCCTGTCACCCTGGGAGCCCCCTTCAAGCGCACGGCAGAGAGGCTGTCGAAGATCAGCTCGGAATACAACGCCTCTGAGGGAGAGGAAGCCAGCGCATACAGTCTTGCCTGGGGGCCGATCCCGACATGCATCGACAGGACGACCATACTGTCGTCCAACCGCTCCTGTGCGAAGCGAAAGGTCAGCGGGGCCTTTTCCTGGGCCTTTACAGCGGTAAAGGCTGCAGCCAGGACGATGGCCAGCAGCAGACAGATTGGCCTCATGGGGATGGCTTACTTTAACACGACCGAGAAGTCTTTTGTCGTAGGCGGCAGGCACTCTTTGTCGTTGCACAGCATATATTCGACCGAGCCGCTAACATTGGTCTTCACCTTTCCTTTTAGCATGACCACCTGGACAAATGACACCTCCCGCGAGAACTGGTGGACGTCGACGCCGAAGAGCTTTTCATGGTGCTTCTCTAGCTTCCCCACCTCTTTGACCGAACCTGTTAGGTCTACCAACGGGTTCTTGGTGAACCGGAAAGAAGTAGGAATGGGTCCTCCGTCGGGTGTGGTCTGCGAGTAGAGATGCCAGCCTTTCTCCAGGGTCGCCTTGGCGACGACCTCATACTTGCCCGGGCCTTTCGGCCGGGCCATATATGCCCACTTCACGGGATGCTGCACTTGTGCGGCCACCGGAAGACTGGCCATGCAGGCAATGGTCAGCAGCCATGTAATAGCAAAGCTCTTGTGCATCTGAAATGTTTATCAGCAGTAAAATTAGTTATAATCCTTCAAGATGGACTATAGAGTGGGGCATGCCAGACAAGAGATTTGAGGATAGTCGGCTGCACAGACAATCAGACATTGATACTGGAAGGCGTCGCAATGGGTGCCATCCTTTTCAATTAATGACCTTATACATCTTTCACGTCTTCATGCGATGAAATGAATGTTTTAAAATACTTATATTCACTCCATGAACGATACAAATGATTTGGAGGGTCTTGGGAGGGAAAGTTTGCTGTTGGATCGGATGGCCAATGGCGACAGAAAGGCCTTCGACGACCTCTACCGCCTCTACTTTCCAGCGGTCTACCGCAATGCTTGCATGTTGTTAAAAGACAAGATCGATGCTGAAGACATCGTGCAAGAGACCTTCCTATCCCTATGGCAAAGCCGTGGTAGGCTGGCGGACAGGGAATCGATTGGCAGCTGGTTGTTCGTCACCTGCCACAACCGCTGCATAAACAATCTGAAGCGAAAGCAAGTCACTGCGAGAGCATTGCACGCAATCAGAGACAGGAAGGAGCATACAGCCTACGCAACCGTTTTCGAGCAGCGATGGGCATTGGTGGAAGACGGTGTCGCCGGCCTCTCCGCCCGACGGCGACAAGCTTTCTTCCTCTGCAAGCTGCAGAGGAAGACCTACGAGGAAGCCGCAGGCATCATGGAGATCTCGAAAAATACGGTGAAGGAATATCTTTCCGGGGCAATGGATTCCATCCGCAGGTTCACCCGCGAACACACCGATATGATAACCTTCAAGAGCGTCATCCTATCGGTGTGGTATGGGGCTCTTTGATGGGTCTCTTATTTTTCGTCCGGCTTCAGGGATTTTGTAATTCGTCGGTCCATGTCCTCCAGATGGATGCGCGTGAGTCGGTCGGTTGCCGTTTTCCCCGCCCTTCTTACGTCGGATTGCAGGGCCTTTAAGTGGTGCCGGACAGAGGCGGTGACATCTACTCCATCGGGGTCACCCTGGCTGGCGAGTAAACTCGCCAATACAGCAAGGTCTCCCGTGGGGGTGATCTGCTTCGAGTTGATGATCGCATCCAGACGCTCTAGGTATACCTGCTGCAACTGACGACGGTACACATCTATCGGTGCCGAAGTCGTGAGTTCGTTCCAGATCCCCGCTTTTAGGTCGTCAAGTAGTTCGTATACCGGGTAGGGCTCGGCCTGCCGGGAGAGGGTGTTCGCCTTGACCAGGTTATCCAGCCTTGGCCGTTTTAGGATGCTCCGCAGCGCACTTTCCTGGAGGCTTCCCACCGTCTCCAATCCGTTTTTACCTGTCCGTTGGAAGACATCCGCATGGAGCAGCCAGGCCGGTGTCTGGAATAGATGGCGGTTGAGGTGCCGTATGGCCTCTTTCTGACCGACGCGGCTCTCCGGTTCAAAGACGGGCCCTGATTCATCGACGGTCCGGGGGGTGCGCCTCAGGCCACCGATCCGGGCGATGACGTGGCCGTTATACCTTTCGAATTGGCGCACGAGTTCCCCGTACATCGTGGTCAGTCCTTCGTACCCTTCGGCTGGTTTTTTTGTCCATTCGATCAGCTTGGGCATGATGCGTTGCAGGTTTTGGATGCCGTAGACGCTGCCCTTCACCGCGTCATCACCAACCTGCTCGGTGAGGTTCCTCGGGTCGTCCCGATAGGTCTCGCCATCACCGAACCAGAGCCTCTTGTCTTTGAGACGGTCGATGACCCAGGTGTTGAGTTGGGCCTTTTCCTGACGTGGGCCGCCCCAGTCGGGGAATCGGCGATAGCCCCATTCGATGGCCCATTCGTCATAGGGGCCGATCCGCGGGAAGATGCCCGCACGGGTGATGCCGTCCTCGGGTTGTGCGACATAGTTGAAACGAGCATAGTCCATGATGGAGGGTGTATGGCCATTGGTCTCCACCCAGACTTTGTCGCGCAGCTTCTCCACCGGCACAGAGGCGCTGGCACCGAAATTATGCCGCAGGCCGAGCGTATGTCCGACTTCATGCGACGATACAAAGCGGATGAGCTGCCCCATCAGTTCGTCGTCGAACTCCATCTTCCTCGCACCCGGGTCGTTGGGGGATGCCTGTATAAAGTACCAGTTGCGCAGTAGGAGCATCACGTTGTGGTACCAGTTGATATGGCTTTCCATGATCTCCCCGCTGCGCGGGTCTGCAATGCTGGGTCCGCTGGCGTTCGGTGTCGATGACGGCTTGTAGACGATCGCTGAATGCCGGGCATCTTCCAGGCTCCAATCGGGATTCTCCTGTTTGGAGGGAGCCCTCCTGGCCTGGATGGCATTGCGAAAGCCCGCCTTCTCGAAGGCCTTCTGCCAGTCGTTGACCCCTTGGATCAGATAAGGTATCCACTTCTCGGGCGTGGTGGGGTCGATATAGAAGACAATGGGCTTCTCGGGTTCCACCAGTTCCCCCTTGCGATACTTTTCCATATCGGCCAGACGGGGTTCGAGTCTCCAGCGCTTGATTAGGGAAACCTCCTTGATGCCCTGGGGGTTGAGGTCGTAGTCGGTATACCCTACCTCGAAATATCCCACGCGCGGGTCGAAGTAGCGCGACTGCATGGGCGTCTTGGGCAGAAGCAGCCAGGAGCTGTTCAGCTCTGTGGTGATGTTGGGGGGGGTGCCGGCATTGGCCAGAATGCCCGACAGTCCACCTCCGGAGGGCGACTGCGACATGGCGTAGCTCTTGACTGCCTTGACTTCGACGTTGACGGGGTATGACTTCACGGAAGTGACGTAGGACCTGTCGGCCTGTAGGGCGCCGATCCGGGCCGATGTCTTCAGGCCGTTGGCTAGATAGAACACCTCGTTGTCGCCATTGATCAGCTCCGTGGTCTCGATGACAGAGGCCCCGGAATCCATGGTGAAGGCCCGGATGTCGAAACTGGCGGTGATGGGTTGGAGATTTGAGTTGTTTACCGACCGGAACATGGGCGAGGTCGAGTCAGGCGTATAGTCGGCATAGGAGATCGTCCGCAGAAATACCTTGTTGGAAGGGCCCTTCTCGAAACGCACGACCTTCTGGCTGAGCTGGTCACCGGCGTAGTTGAGTGGCGAGCCCTGGAGTCCGGCCGGTGCTTTGGAGACCCGGTTCACCACCAAGATCTCTCGCATCATCAGGCTGTCTGGCAGTTCGAAGAAATACTTATCGTCCACCTTGTGCACGGTGAACATGCCCTTGTCGGTCACCGCCTTCTTCGTGATGACCTCCGCAAAGGGCCTAGGACCAGCGGGCGTCTGTCTGGCGTTGGGACTGGCGGGGCGGGATGACGTGTCGGCACGCGCTGCCATAGCTCCGGGAGGCGGTTGTTGTGCCTGCAGGACAAGAGAGGTACTGAAAAGGGCTGCCAGTAGGAATGGCTTGAAGATGGAGTCCGCGTTCATGGGGGCTTTGTTATGGGTAGGTTGTTGGGATGATGTTGGGTTCCATTTATGGATTGTCTTGCATGCCCGGATTGTCGTTCAGGATGCGCGGGGGTATGCGAAGCGTGAGCCGCTCCGGCCGGAGGGGATAGTTCTGCGTGCTGCCGTCAGCGAAGTAGAGGACATGGGAGCGGTTGATCGCTGAGAACTGTGGGTCAACAGACATTCTGCGCATATCGAACCAGCGAAGACCGGAAAAGGCGAGTTCGCGCAGTCGCTCATCCATCACATATTGCAGCATCTGGGATTGTGTCATGCCGGCCGGCACGGCGGCGGCGGCAGATGGCATGCGGCGGAGGCGCAGAAACAGCAGGTCTTCCGCAGCACTCCCCGCTCCATACAAGTTATTGGAACGTACGCGCCCCTCTGCCCTCATCAAATAGATCTCCGGGACGTTCATGCCCGTAGGTTGAATGGAGGGGCCAAGCCTCCGTAGAGCACCCACAGGATAGGTCAGACCTGTGTTGGAGTAATACCGCCTTCTGAGGTCGGCTGCCCCGTAGAGGCTGGCCACCTGTGGCGTGATGATGAAATGGTTGACGGTACTGCCCACCGTGCCGTTGATGTCCTGCTTCCCGTAGACGCTTTCGATGTGGTTGGGAAGGGTCGGCTGGGCGGGACCGGTGGTGGCCATGGTGGTGGAGAAGAGTGCCCCACCTGTCAGCATCTCGATATTGTAGTCGTAGAGCCGGGCGGCAATGCCCGTATTTGCCCTAAGGGCGCCGATGGCGTTCTCCGAGGCGATCAGGGCTTCTCCATGCCGCCCCATGGCGAGATAGGCCCTTGCCAGAAGTGCACTCGCCACGACCCGAGAGGCCCGATGCCGCGAGGTGATGGTCACGGGCAGATCGGGGACGGCAGCGGTGAGGTCGCCCACGATGAAATCGTAGAGCTCCTTGAGGGTGGAGCGCACATAGGGCGTCTTGTTGATATCCGCCTCCCGGATGATGGGGAAACCCGGATCGCTGGCGGCCGTGGAAGGATTGTAGGGCTTGGTGTACAGATTTGCGAAGTGGAGATAAACCCATGCCCGGCAGGTCATCGCCTCAGCACGGATCCCACGCTTCTGCTCATCGGTGCCGCCCTTAGAATCCATCACTTCATTGATGATCTTGTTGACGAGGTAAAGGGTGCGGGTGACGGCCGTGAGCTCCGTCGGGTCCTCCCCGGGATTGTAAACATCGTTCTCGTATCGAAAGAGGCGCTGGTCTTTCACCGGACGCGTGCCGAAGAAAGGGTTCCGAGCGGCCACCTCGTCGCCGAGGATGGCATAAAAGCCGGCGAGACTGTACAGGGTCAGGTCCGAACTGTTGAGCATCAGTTCATAGTCGAGGGTCTTCTCTGCGATCAGCCGCCCGGTAGGGACCACCTCTAGAAACTCCTTTCTGCAGGATGCCATGCCGATGAAAAAAACCAACAACAGGGTGTGTCGAAGGGTCATTTTGCGCATATCTTGGATGTTGGGTTCGATGAAGGTTAGAATCGTACGTTCAAGCCGAGGGTTAATGCTCCCTGTCCAACAGGTAGCACTCTGCCGAGGGTGTAGTTGATGTCTGTCACCTGGAACTCAGGGTCGATGCCGAAACGGTTGGCCTTCCACAGCATGAGGTTGGAGAGCTGTATCCGGAACCTAACCTCTTCCGCGCCCAGTCTGCGGCTCACCGCCTGCGGCAGGCCCATGGAAGCGGTGATGTCGCGCAGTTTGATGAAGGAGGCGTCATACACGTGCTGGCTGCCGAACACATAGTATGCCGTGTTGCGCCGGGCGGTATTCGTCGTCAGGTAGACGGGCACATCGGTGACGAGTTCGTCACCAGGCTTCATCCACCGTTTCAGCAGGTCAGAATGGAAGTTGCCGGTCTGTAATTCAGGGGAGCTGCCCGGAGAGATGGTTACTCGGTTAGGCGTGAAGCGTCCTGAATATTTTTCGTTGACGTCTCTCCGTCCCCGATGGCCGAGGTTGAAGATGATACTGGACGAGAGGTTGAAGTTCCGATAGCGGATAAAGTTCAGCAGTCCCCCGTTCCACAGGGGCTGGAAGGAACCCATGTATCGGGCCGCCGCGAGAGGGATGTTCGTGGTAGTGGCGGTCTTGTACTTCGATCCGTCAGCAAGGAAAATCTGTGGATCCCCCATCGCATCCAATCCCGCCCAGTCGTAGGCGAAGATCGACAGGGCCGGATATCCAGCATAGTACTTGGTCTGCTGCACTAAGGTGGCAAGGTCGTTGATGGAGCTGGTCTGCTGCAGACGGGTGATGGTGTTGCGGTTGTAGGACAGGTTCAGTACGGTATTCCAGCTGAAGTCGCGGTCCACCACGTTCAGCGTGTTGATGGAAAGTTCGACGCCGCGGTTATTCATGTCTCCGAAATTCCCCACAATGCTGCTCGTGCCGGCGAGATAGTTGATCGGAAGCTGACCGATCAGGTCGGTCGTGTTCCGGCGGTACAGATCGAGCGTACCTGTGACCCTTCGTCCCAGCAAGCCGAAGTCGAGACCCAGGTTGTAGTTCTCCGTCCGCTCCCAGGTGAGGGCCTTGTTGGCATAGGTGGAGATCCCCAGGCCGGGTCCCGGTGCGAAGCTGCTGGACCGGACCACAAGTACGTCCTGCGAAGTGGCTGAGCCTGGGCTGGGAGCATTGCCTGTGATGCCGTAGGTCAGACGCAGCGCTAGGATGTCGATCCGGTTGAACCGCTTCAGAAAGGCTTCCTGCACGAGGTTCCATTTGCCGCCGATGCTCCATACGGGTTTCCGCTGGGCCGACTTGTCAACCCCGAAGAGGTTTGACTCATCATTCCTCCAACTGGCGTTCAGGCTGTAACGCCGACTGAAGGTGTATCCAGCATTGGAATAATAGGAGGATACCCGCGTCATGGTCTCTGTATGTGAGAAGACGGGTTGTGCATAAAGGCTCCTGTTACCCGTGTTGCGGGCGGCGACGGGATTGGACACGCCCGTCAATCCCAGCGTGAAGAAGTCGACGTTCTGATAGTTCAGCAGCAAGGGGTCATAGCCGAGGACAGTGTTGGACGTCGAACGACTGAATCGTTCCTGCGCCTCCTGCCCCAACAGCAGGGTCAGCTGGTGCCGGCGCGCATCGAAGGAAGTGTCGAGGACGAGCTGGTTGCGGACGGTCCAGCTGCGGGCCTGCTGTTCCGTCGTGGAGTACTGACCTCCGAACGGGGGCAACAGGTAGGTAGGGACCGTCGAAGGGGCCACCGCGGCCTTGGTGAAGGTCACAAGGTTACTGCGCACAGGGAAACTGGCCTCTGCATCATAGTTGGAGGTGCTGGAGCCGGTGGTGCCAAAGCCAAAGTTACCCTCGTACCTAAGTCCGCGCAGCAGCCGGACGGATGCACCACCAGTCAAACGGGTCTGCATCGTGGCCGACTCCGTCTTCCCCCTGTCAAGCTCTTCCAGGGGTCGGTAGTTGAGGTCGATGCGGCTTTGATTTTCAAAGACCCGCTTGACGGAATCCGTCACCAGGTAGCTGAGGTATGACATCTCTGCTGGACGACCAGTCACCGGGTCCGCGAAGAGTTGATAGGGGAGAAATCGATTGTCCACGGATACCGATCGCTTCCTCGAACCCTCTGTTCGGCTTAAGTCGGTGATGATAAAGAGACGCACACGTGGGGAGATGTTGAAGTCATTGCGCAGGTTCATCGTGTATACGCCATTTCGTTCCCCCGGGACCCCGCTCTGGTTACCGGTGTACGAAAAAGAACCATAGAAAGAATGCACGTTACCACCCCCACTCACCGACAGCGTATTGTTGAAAAGAGATTGGCTTCGATAGAAATACTCACCCATCTGTGAACGGTTGTCGATGGCAGCAAGACTGTCCAACTGCTGCTGCGCCCGCTGGGGGGATATCAGTCTCCTGAACCGATTGTACTGGATGACCTCATGTGGACTCACCGACAAGCCGGAGGTGGTAGTGCCGAACTGACTCACCGTACCCCAAGGGAAGGTGACGGGGTCGAATATCTGTTCAGCTGTACGAATAAAGTCGGCACTCGACATGCGAGGATAATAGTCGTACTCCGGTGTACCCTGCATATTGTAGAATGCATCATATTGCACACGAATTTTCTGACGCGCCGTACCCTTTCGAGTGGTGATGACGACCACCCCGTTGGCCGCACGCGAGCCCCAAATCGATGCAGCCGTAGCATCCTTCAGCACCGTCACATCCTCTACGTCGTTGGCGTTCAGTGTCGAGATGTCGTCGATGACGATCCCGTTTACAACAAACAAGGGAGCTCGGTCGGCCTGGACGGAGCCGATGCCCCGAACGATGTATTGGTTGGCATTGCCTTCACCGGTCATCATGCGGTTACCTGAACTCGCCCGAGCGCCTTGCGCGAAACTCACCGTGAGTCCCGGAACGAGACCGTCCAGCCGCTGCATGATGTTGGTGCTGTTGGCCCGGTCGCGGATGAGGACCTCGTTGGGTTTGGCAGCCGATCCGGCACTCCGTTCGTTTGGGAGCGACTGGTAGCCGGTGTTCACCGGCCGGATCACCACGTCCTGGCCGTACACAATACGGGGCCGCATCTGGATCTCGAAGGAGGCCCTACCCTTTACAACCACCTCTATCCGCTCTAGGTTGACAGCAGTCAAGACTAATACCGACTCCTCGGAAGGTACCGTGAGTTCGAAATCCCCCGCCTCGGTGGTGGAGGTGGCGGTGGAACTACCTTTCACTGTGACGGTAACACCTGAGAGGGGGGCGCCAGCCTCATCGACGACCCTACCTCGGACGATCATGGGTGGTATTGGAGGGATGTCGGAGCTGATGGATAGATCCACGGCCGGCCGGATCACGACCGACCGACCGATGATCGTATGGGTGAAACCAGAAGACTTCAGGCAATGAGTAAGCACCACATCCAGGCTGGCATCTTTCACCCTGACAGTAACGGGTGCCGAACGTGCCACTAGGTCAGCATCGTAGAGAAAGTCAAAGCCTGTCATAGATTGCAACTTTCGGATCACCCGCTGGAGCGTGATGTTGGTCTCAGCCAAGGTCACCTGTGCATGGGCAAAGGTCGAGATGTGTATACAGGCCGCCAGGGTAGCCACGCTGATCAGCCGCATGATCCGCAAGCGGGCCTGGGAGCCGTGTGACTTTGAAGATGTTGCATTCAACTTAGACATATCATCCATATTTGCTTTTTTCTGATCATTCTCTCAGGCTCGATGCATGGTCATCGGGGTTTGGAAACCCTGACGATCCTTCCCTCCCGGCTGAACCGGGCGACGCCTGTCAGACCGATCAACTCCAAGACTTGCGAGAGGGGTACATCTCGAGAAATAGAACCTCCCACATGGCCCCTCACGTCAACATCATAGCGGAACTCGACATCATACCATCGCTCCAACTGTCTCAGTACGACTGACAACTCTACCCCGTCACCGAATTGGAACTTTCCGTCCTTCCAGGCTACCAGCCGTTGCACGTCATCGAAGTCGAACACCATCGGTCCGCCCCCTTCGAACAGCCTCGCCTGTTGGCCAGGATTGATACCCACCATCTGAACATCAGCCATGCGACCTACCTTCACAGACCCCTCAATAAGGGAGATATCAAGCGAAGGCTCGTCACGGTAAGCGTTTATATAGAAACGGGTACCGACGACCTTGACGAGCGCCCTGCCATCGACATCCACCCAAAAAGGCCTCGACTCATCGCGGGCGACTTCCAGATAGGCCTCCCCGGTGATGGAAACCCGGCGTTCGCCCCTTGGGAAAACGGCTGGAAATTGGATCGAAGAAGTCGCGTTCAACCAGATATGCGTACCATCCGATAAGGTCAGTCTATACTGCCCACCTCTGGGTGTCAGCATCGTATGAAGAATGGTAGCATCAGGGGACTGTGGAATGTCCGAGGATGCTGCATATCGGATCCCTTCGTCCTGTAATTGAACGTTCAGATAGCCTTCACCCACATCGAGGAACCCCTTCTTCAAACTGTCTAACGGCAGGGTCCTGCCCCCAGGCAGTACTAATAAAGCCCGATCGGTGCCGGGCAGAATGTCCTCTAGGCCCCCCTGCAACCGAATGGTCTCCTGTTGCAGGGTTGCCTTGCGGCCAGACTGCCACAGGTATGCCACTCCCAAAAATCCCAGCACCAGACTGGCTGCGACGAGCGTCGTCAACCACCTGGATTTCATCATCCGGACAGAATGCCTCTCCTTACGATGATGCAGCCTGTGTAGCAAGGCCTCGGCATCGATGTGCTGTTCAGAGAAGGTGTTGCCGATAGAAGCATCAAACGACTCGCGTAAGACTCCCCTCATCCAACCTTCTGCATCCCTTTCCCAGGAATCGATGAACCAGGCCATATCTTCCTCGGTCCAGGATCCAGCATCCAGGATCCGCCTCAGCCTTTTCTCTTGCAATTCCCGCATATGCCCTGAATACAAAGTAGATGATGAAAAGGGGGGTATTCCGACAAAAAATGAAGCGCCCAAAAAACGGAAGACGGGAGCACAGGGTAGATCTATATTCAACCACGGTATGTACCAAGCTGAGGGGAAGCCCAGCAAATGTCAACGTGCTGGCAATCAGTAAAAATGGATGAAATAGCCCTTCACGAAATGGCCAAGTCTAGCCCCGGATGAGGCTTTCCGTAGGCACGATTTTCGTGCTATCATTGGCGACATAAAATTCCGGACGGTTACCACTGAGGTATAGGTCGCGATATTTGGTCTGCAGCCGGCGCTTGTAATTGCCGAGATAGCCAGGCTTGGATACGAGGTCCTTGTCCAATAGAACCGACTCGATGAGCTCGTCGCCGACGAACATCAGAAGTTGCATAGGATCGGATTTTATACAAAAAAACAATAGGCGGACTCGGAGATCAATCTGACTAGTACTCAATTTTTAATCGTAACTCTACGAGCCCTCTCAACCATCGCCCCGCGTAGTACCTACAGCCGGAAAAGGGGAGACTTCCCATGGTACGGCACAGATGCCCAGCAAGGGTCAGGCTTTCATGCTAACTTGCATGCATGCAGGATTATCTGAAGGGGTTGAACGACCGACAACGGGAAGCCGTCTTACACATGGACGGCCCACTCATGATCATCGCAGGAGCTGGCAGCGGCAAGACCAAGGTGCTTACCACCCGCATCGCTCACCTTATGTCGCAGGGCGTAGACCCGTTCCGGATCCTGGCGCTAACCTTCACCAACAAGGCTGCCCGGGAGATGAAAGAACGGGTGGAAGGCATCTTCGGCAACCATGAAGCCCGCAGCCTCTACATCGGCACCTTTCACTCTGTGTTCGCACGCATCCTACGGGGAGAAGCCCAACGCATCGGCTACCCCCCCGCCTTCACCATCTATGATACAGACGATGCCAGGAGTGTTGTGAAGACGGTAGTCAACGAACTCAATCTCGACGATAAGCACTACAAGCCCGCGGCCGTACTGAACCGGATCTCCAATGCCAAGAACTCGCTGGTGGGCCCCGAAGAATATGCCGCTGATGCCTTCCTACAGCAGGAAGACGCAAGAGCCAACCGGCCCGCCATCGGACAGATATTCAGCGCCTACGTACAACGCTGCTTCCGAAACGGCGCAATGGACTTCGACGACCTACTGCTAAAGTTCTATGACCTGCTAAGGAATTTCCCAGACAGTCTGCACAAATACCAGCATAAGTTCCGCTATATCCTGATCGACGAATACCAAGACACCAACCCTGCTCAATACGAGATCATCAAACTCCTCGGAGCCGCCCATGAAAACGTCTGCGTTGTGGGAGACGATGCCCAATCCATCTACTCGTTCCGAGGAGCCACCATCCAGAACATCCTGCAATTTCAACAAGACTATACAGACGTACACCTCGTCAAACTCGAGCAGAACTACCGCAGTACTCGCCATATCCTGGAAGCAGCCAACCAAGTCATCAGCCATAACCAACATCAAATACCCAAGGAGCTGTGGACGGAGAACGCACCCGGAGAAAAAATCCGGCTGGTGCGAAGCCTGACCGACAACGACGAAGGCCGATTTGTCGCAGACACCATCCAGGAACAAAAGCTTCGCAACCATTGCTTCAACCGGGACTTCGCCATCCTCTACCGCACCAACGCTCAAAGCCGCGCTTTCGAAGAAGCCCTAAGACGGATGAACATCCCCTACACGATGTACGGAGGCATCAGCTTCTATCAACGCAGAGAGATCAAAGACTTCGTCGCCTACCTGCGCATCCTCCTCAACCCGCGTGATGAGGAATCCCTCAAACGCATCATCAACTACCCTGCCAGAGGGATTGGAAAGACGACGATCGACAAAGTCATCCTGCTAGCAAACGAACAGCAACTCACCATGTGGGAAGTGCTATCGCAGGCCGGCCGCTTCGGGTTCCGCACTGGCACCCTCGAAGCCATCGAACAGTTCGTAACAATGATCCGCAGCTTCGCCAGCATGCTGGGACAGAAGAACGCCTATGAAGTGGCCGTGCACGTCGGTAAGCAGACGAACATAGTCCGCGAACTGTTCAACGACAAGAGCACCGAAGGTGTCCAACGCTATGAGAACATTCAGGAACTGCTCAACTCCATCAAAGAGTGGGTAGACGACCAGGAAAACAGGGCACAGATAGATGCCGACGGCGTTCTCCTCGACCCATCGGCCTATAGCGATACCAACGAGCCGACAGCACAGCCAGACCTGTTAGCTCCCACATCCGAGGAGGCCGCCCGCCAACAGGCACTCGAGCACGTCACCCTTGCCGCCTACCTGCAACAGATCACGCTCCTCACTGACGCCGATGAGAAAGACGAACAGGCAGACACCGTCAAACTCATGACCATCCACGCAGCCAAAGGCCTCGAGTTCTCCTGTGTGTTCGCCGCCGGACTCGAAGAGATGCTCTTCCCCAACGCCATGAGCATCAACACCCGGGAAGAACTCGAAGAAGAAAGGAGGCTATTCTACGTCGTCATCACCCGCGCCAAGCAACGGCTATGGATCACCTATGCCAACACCCGCTACAAGTTCGGCCAAGTGGTACAAAACGAGCCCAGCCGATTCATCGATGAACTGCCAGAAGAATACATCGACCGGAGCTACGCGGGCGGAGGCATGCGCAACGTAGGCACCGGCTTTGACCAAACCAGCGCCTCCGAACGCATGCGTGGATGGAACAAACCAAGCAATACCCAGCCCATCTTCAAAAAATCCTACCGCAACGGCAACCATACAGAGCAGCCCGCAAGGCCCGCCTACATGCCGCCCAAAACCTCCACAAGCCCCTCGATCGAACACACTCCCTCGCCGGACTTCCAGGCCAGCGATACCAGTGAGCTGCAGGCCGGACAAAGGATAGAGCATCAGAAATTCGGATTCGGAGAAGTAGTCAAGATGGAAGGGGCCGCCCACAACCCGATTGCCACCATCCGCTTCGAGAAAAACGGCGAAAAGAAGATCATGCTCAACTACGCCAAAATCCGCATCATCGGATGACCCAACGCTCAGAGGACCGCCCGCAAGGCCTCCAGCGTCTTCCGCTCACTGCCGGCAAAGACCCCATCTCCCACAACCACCACAGGCCGCTTCAGAAAGGTGTAATCTTCCAAGATATACCGGCGATAGTCTGCCTCGGTCAATGACTGACCGGCCAGACCTCGAGTCTTGTACTGGATCGCCCGCCTGCTGAAGAGCGGCTCGTAGCCGCCTATAATGCTGGCCAGTCCGTCCAGCTCCTCCGGAAGGATAGGACGAACCTTGATGTCCTGTATTGCAAAACCTTTCCCCACCAACCCCAGATCCCGAATGATCCGTTGGCAGGTGCCGCAATGCGTGAGGTGATAGACCTTATTCATGTTCCTCCAACAAATCAGATGTCGGCATGGTTCTTCCCGTTTCCTCGTTTCCAGCTCTGCAGGCTCCCCTATATTTGATGAAACAACACGGATGAGAACCCTCGCCACATTCGCCGCCATCATCTTATTGAACATGCCGAGTTACACACAGGTCTTCAGCCTGAGGGAAGAAGCCCGCGTCGTGGACGAGATCCTGAAGGAACGGATGGACCACCTGCTGCCCACACTCATGGACCGCACCGGAATCGACATGTGGGTCGTCATTTCCCGCGAATACAACGAAGATCCCGTCCTCAAGACCATGCTCCCTGCCACCTGGCTCTCCGCACGGCGCACCACCATGCTCGTATTCTATAGAGACGCTGCAAAGAACCAGTTCGAGAAACTCGCCGTGGCCCGATACAATGTGGGAGAGGCCATCTCAAAGGCTTGGGACCCCGACAAACAACCCGACCAATGGGAAGCCCTCGCCGACATCATCCGCACCCGAAACCCCAAAAAGATCGGCATCAACACCTCCCGCGACTTCGGCCACGCCGACGGACTCGACCATACCCACCACGACCTGCTCCTGCAAAAACTCTCCCCGGACCTCCGCAACCGCCTCGTCTCTGCCGAAAACCTGGCCGTCGCCTGGCTCGAGACCCGCACCGAACGCGAAATGCAGGTCTATACCCAACTCGTCGACATCACCCACGACATCATCGACGAAGGCTTCTCCGGAAAAGCCATCACCCCAGGCATCACCACCACCGACGACCTCGTCTGGTGGTTCCGGGAAAAGATCCGAAACCTGGGCCTCTCCACCTGGTTCCATACCTCCGTCTCCGTCCAACGCAACGACCCCACCAACTTCGAACACCTCCGCAATTTCTCCAACCGCCCCAAAGACGACCTCATCCGCCCCGGCGACCTCCTCCACGTCGATATCGGCATCACCTGGCTCCGCCTCAACACCGACATCCAACAACACGCCTACCTCCTCCGGCCCAGCGAAACCGACGCCCCCGAAAGCATCCGGAAAGCCCTCGCCCGCAGCAACCGCCTGCAAGACATCCTCACCTCTCAATTCAAGACCGGTCGCACCGGCAACCAGATCCTCAAAGGCGCCCTCGAACAGGCCGCCAAGGAAGGCATCCCCGCCACCATCTACACCCATCCCCTGGGCCTCCACGGTCATGCGGCCGGACCCACCATCGGCCTCTGGGACCAGCAGAGCGGCGTCCCCGGCAGCGGCGACTACCCCGTCTTCCCCAACACCGCCTACTCCATCGAACTCAACGCGGCCTCCGAGATCCCCGAATGGAAGAAATCCATCCGCATCATGCTCGAAGAAGACGGCTTCTTCGACGGACAAGGCTTCCGTTATATCAGCGGAAGACAGAAGGAACTGCTCCTCATCCCTCGCATGCCCCGGCAGCTGGGGCATTGAGGTCCCCGTTCGAGCAGCATCATTCTTGGAATCCGCTTTGATGTTCGGCAGAGGTAAAAATCACCACACCGGATGAAGACATTCCTTTGGATCCTACTCGTCTATGCTGGACTTTTCGGCATTATGGTGGCGGTCAACGAGTCAACAAGACCCAATATCCCACGACATGGCCACGCTTATCAGCATCACCCCACCATCCATCCAGGGAAAGCTTCCAAGTTGAATTGCACCTGGGAATGCTACGAAAAGACACAATGGTGCACGGACAACCATGTCGGGATTGACCAGCAATGGTTGAGGTTCACCAACATCCCTTATCGTGCCATCATAGGTGCCTTGGACTCCACGGGCAGTTATACGATGGCCAATATCCTATTTCTGGTCATCATCATCCCAACCGCCATCCTGTGGATGCTCATCCGGAGCATGGAAATGGAATTATCCATTCGAAAACTCGCCCGTAACTCATGAGCCGGCTCTACGACCTCATCCTCAGACTCTATGTGTACTGCACCGACTTCTGCATCAGTGCGGCCAACCTGACAGATCTCTCCTATTATGAGGTCAACTTCTACCTGTTCTGCGTCGCATACCCCCTCCTCGGGGTCTTTTCCACCTGGCTCTACCTCCACCAACGAGCCCGACTGAAAAAACGGACGCCCCGTTCCTGATAGCGTCCCCGGTAAATCCCCCATCTCCCTAGTACCCTCAAACACCCTCCAAGGGTACCCCCACCCTCCAAGGGTGAAAGTCAACGTTCGCATGCAGGAGGACAAGAAAAATAGTACTAAAAAAAACTTGCTACCTTGTTTTGCATAGTACTAAATGTTCCCTACTTTTGTCCGGTCAACGGAAAACTGAGGGACCCAAGTGGCTGACGATCGATCCGGCCCAACCCGAAAGCACTTTCCGGATCCATGAACCCATCGCAAACGCCATGAACATCGAAAACACGCAGAGCCAAATGCGGAAGGGGGTCCTGGAATTCTGCATCCTCTCCATCATCCAACGGGCGGAAGCCTACCCGAGCGACATCATCGAGGAGATGAAGAAATCCGAACTCCACATCCTGGAGGGAACCCTCTACCCCCTGCTCACCCGCCTGAAAAATGCCGACCTACTCTCCTACCGATGGGTCGAAAGCCTCTCAGGCCCCCCGAGGAAATACTTCCGACTGACAGAAAAAGGCCTGCTCTTCTACCGGGAACTCGAAGCCACCTGGCGACAACTGGCCGATGCCGTCGATCAGATCACCGCCAAGACCCCACCCGAAGCAGACACAACGCCAACCGAAACCCGCACGGAGGAAGTCCGATCGGAGGAATCCGCAAACATCAACATCACCGAGCCATGAAAAAGGTCATCAATATCAACTTCCAGGGACGGGTCATCCCTATCGAGGAACCCGCCTACGAGGAACTCCGGAATTACACCGAAAGCCTGCGACGTCACTTCGCCCAGGAAGAGGGCCGCGATGAGATCATCAACGATATCGAAAACCGCATCGCCGAACTCTTCACCGAAAGCCTGCGCAAGACCGGTGCAGGCTGCATCACCGAGGCCGACCTCCAACAGGTCATCGATTCGATCGGCAGACCGGAGGACTTCGAGAGGGAAGACGCATCCTCAGAACCCGGGATCACCGCAAGCCGGGAGGGAAATCCCAACACCCCGCCGCCTGACCGAGAAGAACCAAGGGGCTCCTTTTACCGGAATAACAATGACAAGGTCCTTGGAGGCGTCTGCTCCGGACTCGCACACTACCTCCGCATCGACCCCATCCTCGTCCGCATACTCTTCGCCATCATCACCTTCTTTTTCGGCACCGGTATCCTGTTGTATTTCATACTCTGGATCGTCCTCCCCGCCAAAGACCTCACCGTCAATATCCGCAGAAGACTGTTCCGCAATACGGACCAGAAAGTCATCGGCGGGGTCTGCTCCGGACTCGCCTCCTACTTCAATATCGCCGTATGGATACCCAGGGTCCTCTTCCTGTCACCCTTCCTACTGGGTCTGTTCGCCGGTATGTTGTCAGACTCCTGGTTCCCAATATCCATCCCCTTCAGCAGCACCCTTTTCCTGGCCTATGTCATCCTCTGGATCATCATCCCGGAGGCCCTCACCGCCACCGAAAAACTCCAGATGCGCGGAGAGAAGATAGACCTCGAAAGCATCCGGAACACCATACAGGAAGAACTAGGCGGACTGAAAGACAAAGCGCAGAAGATGTCCCCAGACGTGGAAGCCCGCATGAAGCAGTTGGGAAAGGAATTGGAACATAGCGCCGAGAACATTTCCGCAAAGGTCGGGCGGACGGCTTCCCGGGTCGGCAACAGCATCGGCCGCGCCATCGGCATCCTCTTCAAGGTGTTCTTCCTGTTCATCGGCAGTATCGTCGCCTTCGCCCTCCTCATGACACTCGTCGCACTCCTCATCGCCTTCGCCGTCGTCATGCCGCTGAGCGACTTCTTCCTCCAGGGGTTCTGGCAGAACCTCACCGCCGGTGGAACCTTCCTGCTCTTCTTCGCCATCCCCGTCGTCGCCATCGTCGTCTGGATCATCCGACGGATCCTGGGCGTCAGATCCAGACACCACTACCTCGGCTGGATCTTCGCCGGCCTCTGGACCCTCGGCTGGATATCCCTCTTCGCATTCGGCTCCCTCAAAAGCAAAGACTTCAGCCGGAGCGGTGTGATCGAAAATACCATACCCCTTCAACAACCCACCGGCGGACGACTGCGGGTCGAACTGGGACCGACACCGGGGAAATTCTACCCCATGTCCTGGATCGAGGGCGACGAAAAAGCGATCCCCCTGCTCAGCGAAAACGAGGATAGCCTCCTGCTGAACACCATCCGCATCCGCATCACCCGAAGCCCCGACAGCCTCTACCACCTCCGGATCATCCGCCGCTCCAGGGGAAACAGCTCCGCCCAGGCCGAAGATCGGGCCGATGCCATCCAATTCGAGACCACCCAGCAAGACAGCATCCTTCGCCTACCCAAAGGATTCCCCATCGCCAAGGCCGACGGCTTCCATAACCAACAGGTCATCCTCGTCTTCCAAGTACCCGTCGGCAAATCCATCCGAATCGACGAAGACGTCGACTGGTTCGGATTCTTCGACGTCAATGGCGATGAATCCCGAATCCATATCCAACTCCGACAGGATTACGGATCAGAGAACTACTTCTGGAGACATGGCGTCTGGTACATCATGCAACCCGACGGACTTGAGAAAATGTTCAAGACCCGAAGGGAAGTCCTCGACGAAATGCGCGACCGAATCGAAAAGGAATATAATGAACAAGGCATCGAGTTCGACAAGGATTCCATCCGCATCCGTACCTCCGACAGCGATACCCTCATCAACACGGCAACTTCCAATTGGGAAGCGGGGACCTGACCCCTCATCTACACCCAAAACCCAAACCCTCCACAAAACCGGGGTGGTTCTCAGATCCTCGCCAGGTTTTGAGAACCACCCCCACTTCTCAAAACCACCCCATACCCTCAGAACCGGGGGGGGTTCTCAGATCTACCCCAGGTTTTGAGAACGGCTTCAGCAGTGGGGAATGGAGGGTTGCCCGACTTGGCCCTAGGCGCACAAGTCCTACCTTTGCAGCCTTGCCCTACACACCATGAAGCAAACCCCGTTCACGGCGAAACACATCGCCCTCGGCGCGAAAATGGCCGAATTCGCCGGCTATCACATGCCGATCTCCTACAGCGGTATCAACGACGAACATCACGCCGTTCGGAACAATGCCGGCATCTTCGACGTCAGCCACATGGGCGAGTTCATCCTCAAGGGACCCCATGCCCTCGACCTCATCCAGCGCGTCACCACCAACGACGCCTCCAAACTGACCGACGGCAAGGCCCAATACAGCTGCCTCACCAACGAGAACGGCGGCATCGTCGACGACCTCCTCGTCTACTGCCTGGAAAAGGACAAAGCCTACATGCTCGTGGTCAATGCCTCCAACATCGCCAAAGACTGGGAATGGATCCTGCGACACAACCACGCCGGCGTCGACATGCACGACATCTCCGACAAGACCTGCCTGCTCGCCGTACAGGGGCCACAGGCCACCCGCATCCTGCAGCCACTCACTGAAATGGATATCCTCAACCTCCCCTACTATACCTTCTCTAGAGGCCACTTCGCCGGTGTCAACAACGTCTTGGTAAGCGCTACCGGCTATACCGGCGCAGGGGGTGTGGAGATATATTTCGAGGATAAAGAAGGGGCCGCCGACCAGGTCTGGAACGCCATCCTCGAGGCAGGCAGTCCAAAAGGCCTGAAGCCCATCGGCCTTGGCGCACGCGATACCCTCCGACTCGAAATGGGCTACTGCCTCTATGGGAACGACATCGACGACTTCAGTACCCCCCTCGAAGCCGGCCTGGGATGGATCACCCGGTTCAGCAAACCCTTCACCGCCTCCGAATACCTTTCCAGGCAAAAGTCCAATGGTCCGGAAAAACGCCTCGTAGGGTTCGAAATGCTCGACAAAGGCATCCCCCGACACGACTACAAGATCCGGGACGCTGAAGGAAACCTGATCGGCCGCGTCACTTCCGGTACCCAGTCGCCTACACTGGGCAAAGCCATCGGACTGGGCTATGTGCTGACAGAGTTTTCCACCCTCGACACCAGCGTCTGGATAGACGTGCGCGACCGTCCCTTGCAAGCCCACGTGGTGAAACTGCCCTTCGTGCAACAACCCTGATCAGCCCTCTTCAGATGCAGTCCGGAAAACCAAGCCTCCATACCTGCCTCTCGCCAGCCCTGCTACACCTCTACGACCTCCAGGGCTGCCTGGTTGTCATCATCGACGTGTTAAGGGCCACCTCTACCATTGCAACAGCCCTTCACAACGGTGCCACCGCTGTCATGCCCGTAGCCACCGTCCATCGCTGCATCGAGCTGGGGAAAGCACTCGGAGGCATCACCGCCGGGGAAAGAGATGGCAAAGTAGCCGAGGGCCTCACCTATGGCAATTCGCCCCTCGAATATCCAGAATCTTTCATTGGCGGAAGACTGCTCGTCCTCACCACGACCAACGGCACCAAGCTCCTGCACATGGCCCTGGACAGCGGCGCAGAAGAGATCATCACAGGCGCCTTCGTAAACCTCTCGGCAGTCTGCCGCTACGTACAAGAGCAGCATAGGCCGGTCGTCCTGGGATGCGCTGCCTGGAAAGACCGGATGAACATGGAAGACACCCTCTTCGCCGGGGCTGTCATCGACCGGATCTTCGAGCATTTCCATATCAACTGCGATGCCTCCCATTTTGCCCGCAACCTCTACCGGCTGGCGGCCCCCGACCTCTTCCAATTCATGCACGAAAACCAGGCCTCCCATTACCAACGCCTCATGGGTTACGGTCTTGAAAAAGACATCCGCTATTGCCTCACACCCGACCAGACAGACGTACTCCCGATCTATCGTGGAGAACAGCTTGTCAGGGGCTAACGAACAAGCAGCCACATTCAGGATTGTTTCATTCCACAAGCTATCTGGAAGTCACTTGTTTTCCATTAGTTTTGCCAATTGCCCATTTCTGAGCCTTCTCAGTCAGGCTTGGAAGCCAGGACTTATCACCTGTCCAGCGGGGCCACTGACCACATGGCACAATCACACCTGCTCCGGTTTGTATACAACAACGGCACCGATGAGGTGATCCGCAGAGGTAAGAAGATCCATGCCATCGGCTTCGTGGAATTCCTGGAGCACGACGAGCTGATGGGGTCTGTCAGCTTCCGGGTCAAAGACGACCACTACGCCACCTTCTATAAAGTCTTCGTACAGAAATACAGAGACGCACGCGCCCTCATGGTTCGCTGCACATGCCCCTACAACCTGGGAGACATATGCCGGCATGAAGTTGCCTCCCTCTTCCATCTGCAGGACATGATCGACAGAAACCTCCTAGGTGCTGAATCGATGGCATACGACCAACGGCACACGGTGGTCAAGATGAAACAGATCGAACTCAAGTCGATACGAATGCTGGCCTCTTCCGAATCATATGAAGAGGCGGAACGAAGGCTCCGCGTCCAAAAAGCAAACATCCTCAGCGCGTGCAATGAACGGGTGGAAGCCATTGTAGAAGACCCCGAAGGCCAACAGAACGTAGTGATCCAAAAAAATGAGGAGCGGAACTTCGACACGTCCTGTGGCTGCACCGATGAGAAGCACCCGCTCTGCGTCCATAAGACCACCGTCTTCGTCCAACTTCTGAACGCCTACGGACCTCATTATTTCGATACCATCCGAAACTGGGATAAAGAAAAAGATAAACTGCTGGAAGCCTATGGCTACAGCATGAAAGTAGAAGGATGGCAGAAGAAGTTCGAATTCTCCTATAAAGACGGCAAGCCCTTTTTGCGGGTACTGGACCCCTCCGTCAAAAGAATCACCCCTCCTACACCCAGCCCCCGGGAAGTCCGGCCAGCCCCCGTCGAGCCCATCACCCTCGTAGAACCCCCAAAGCCCGAAAGCTTCCTGGGGCAGCGCATAGGCGTCGTCTTCCAGGAAGACCGAAAGTCGTTCCCGGGCTTTTACCTTGAGGCGGTGATGGGTGAATGCGCCGAAGACGGAAACAACTTTGTCGGAAAAGTGGAAAAGCTGGACCTGCAGCGCTTCGTCAACACCGATGGGGTAAGTGAGAAGGACACGGCACTCCTCCAATTAATCCGAAAGCTGCAAAGCTCCGAAATCACGAAATACGTAAACCGCAACTCCCCCTTCGCCGGCATCTGGGAGAACATCATCCGCAACGAAGAAGAAGGCCTGCCGGCAGAAACGGAAAACCTCATCGTCGAATATGTCTACCCGAAGCTGAGGAAGCTGTTCATTGACTTCCACGACAAGGCGTTGTTCTTCATCTCGCCCGCAGGCAAATCACTTCAAAGCCGGCACCTCAAACCCATCACCTTGCTGACAGACACACTGCGGCCAGGCATTGTAGTACAGAAAACTGGCGATGGCTATGAAGTGAGCTGCAAGGCACGCCTCAACGAATGGGTCATCGGCATGGAAGAGAACGAATGGCAGAGCCGTCTCATCATGAAATACAATGACTCGCTCTGCCTCTGGGAGCGAACAGAAGAGATGGAGTCCATCATGGACCTCCTGAGCACCGAGAAGCACTCCGTGTCCGGAGAAGAATGGCAGGAATACCTAGGAAAAACGTTGATCCCGCTCAGCCGAATCCTCTGGTTGGACATCGACCGCAGCCTCATCCGAGAGATCCGCAACACAGAGCCCGACCTATTTGTACAACTGCAGGAAAAAGGTGACTACCTCCTCTTCACGCCTGTTTTCTCCTATCAGGGACATGAAGTCAGAAGCGGCGATAAAGATCCCCTCTACGTCGGCGGTAACCACCAGGTGATCGTCATACACCGTTCGATCGAGGTGGAAATGCGCTTCGTCCGCAAGCTGGAGAGCCTGCACACCAACTTCATCCGACAAGAGAAACCCTACGCACTAGCCCTCAAAGGCAACGACGTGCTGCGGAATAACTGGTTTTTCCTGTTCGTCGATGCCATGAAAGAGTCCAAAGTGCAGCTAACCGGCTTCGACGTCTTGCGCAACTTCCGCTTCAACACCACCAAGCCCAAGACCCGCATTCATATTCAAAACGGCGTCGACTGGTTCGATGCCAAGGTCGATGTGGTCTTCGGCGATCAGCAGGTCTCCATCGCCGAGATCAAGCGGGCCATCAACAATAAGCAGCAGTTCGTGCATCTCAACGATGGTTCGCTAGGTATCCTGCCGGAGGAATGGATTAAAAAATACGCCCTCCTCTTCCGCGTCGGGGAAGGGAAACAAGACCGACTCCGGCTCAACAAGTACCAGCTCAGTGTCATCGACGAGCTCTATGAACACCGCGACGAAGCAGAAGTCGTCATCCGCCTCGAAGAGAAGTTCGAACGGCTACGCAATTTCCGAAGGATCAAAGAAGTCGACCCGCCGAAATCCCTGGCAGCCATCCTCAGGCCCTACCAGGTTGCGGGCTACCATTGGCTGAACTACCTCCAAGAAGTCGGCTGGGGCGGCATCTTAGCAGACGACATGGGCCTGGGAAAGACCATACAGGCGCTCTCATTCCTGGAGGCCTGGAAAGAGCGGGAGGGCCTGTTGACAGCACTGGTCGTCTGCCCGACCACCCTCATATTCAACTGGGAGAATGAGATCCGAAAGTTCACGCCAGACCTCAGCTATCTGATCCACCACGGTGGCGACAGAAGCCGCAACCTCAAAGCCTTCGAAGGAAAGAACATCATCATCACCACCTATGGCACCCTCCGCAGCGACATCAAAATGCTGGTGGAGATACCCTTCGACTATGTCATCCTCGATGAATCTCAAGCCATCAAAAACCCACAAAGCAAAGTGACGAAGGCCGCCTCACTCCTGAAGGCCAGCTGTCGGCTCTGCATGAGCGGCACTCCACTGCAGAACAACACCTTCGACATCTACGCCCAGATGAATTTCCTCAACCCCGGACTGCTAGGCAGTATCGAATTCTTTAAGAACGAGTTTGCCACACCCATCGACAAGTTCGGAGAAAAGGCCCAGAAAGAACACCTGCGCAAGCTCCTCTACCCCTTCATCCTGCGCCGCACAAAAGAGCAAGTCGCCAAAGACCTGCCCGAAAAAACAGAGACCATTCTGTTCTGCGAGATGGAAGAAGAACAGCGCCGCATCTACGACGCCTTCCGCAACGACTATCGCAACAAGATCTTGGGCGCCATCGACGAACAGGGAATCGAGAAATCGCAGCTCACCATCCTCCAGGGACTTATGAAGCTCCGGCAGATTTGCGACTCGCCAGCCATCATGAATGAGCCTGAGAAATACCCTAACGCCTCCATCAAACTCGACGAGATCGCCCGGGAGATTACAGAAAACATAGGAGTACACAAAGCCCTTGTTTTCTCACAATACCTGGGTATGCTCGCAATCATCCGCGACAGATTGCAGGAGCTGGGTGTTACCTTCGAATACTTCGACGGCAGCACCTCCGCACAAGAGCGAGAAAAATCCATCCGACATTTCCAGGACGACGAAGAAGTCCGCGTCTTCCTTATCTCCCTCAAAGCCGGTGGGGTGGGCCTCAACCTGACCGCTGCCGACTACGTCTACATCGTAGACCCCTGGTGGAACCCAGCCGTGGAGCAACAAGCCATCGACCGAACCCACCGGATCGGTCAGACGAAGAATATCTTCGCCTACCGTATGATCTGCAAAGACACCATTGAAGACAAGATCCTGTTGCTCCAGGAAAAAAAGAAGTCACTCGCCAAAGACCTCATCTCAGACGAGACGACCTTCGTCAAGAAACTCAGCAAGGAAGACGTCGAATACCTCTTCAGCTAAGCCGGCTGACAGACAGCGGACTCCCAACCCTTCAGAACCAGACTGCCAAGGCCCGGAAAGCCATCCAAAGCGTGGCAGCCACCACAGCCATCCCAACCGCTGTCAGCCAGACCGGATGCCGGTAACCACCCGCGATGTGCCTCAGATGCACTGCCCGCAGCAGTAAGGCCAGTCCGACTGGCAAAATCAGCCCGTTCAATGCGCCTACAGCCAGCAAGGTGCGGACCGGACGACCCACCCATAAAAAGACCAAAGCGGCTATCCCGACAAAGGCAGTCCATACCCAGTCTTGCCGTCGGTCGACCAAGGGATGCAGGCCCCGCAAAAAAGAGACCGACGTATACGTAGAGCCCGTCACAGACGTGATGGCAGCACACCACATCACCATGCCAAAGATCCGGTAGCCGACCTCGCCCGTCGCCCATCGAAACACATCCGCCGCCGGGTTCTCATCCCCCAGCCGCGCACCGGCCGATACAACCCCTAAGGCAGCCAAAAAAAGCAAGCCCCGCATCACAGATGCCAGCAGGATAGCAGAGACCGCCGAACGTGTGACACCTCCCAAGGCAGCGGTTCCCGTACGGCCTGCATCCAGCAAGCGATGCGCCCCTGCAAAACTGATATAGCCGCCAACTGTACCACCCACCAACGTGAGGACTGCCAGGGCATCGACCCGCTCCGGAACCAGACTGCGCTGCAGGGCGTAGCGCCAGGGAGGGGCCGAAGAAAAGGCGACGTACAACGTCAAAGCGATCATCACAAGCCCCAAGGCCTTGGCAAGGCCATCGATGCGCGCCAGGGCATCCCGCGATAGGAAGATCCATACCGAGAGGGTCGCACTCAAGGTGGCGCCCCAGGTCACGGGCATGCCCGTCAGGGCTTGCAGGCCTAAGCCCGCCCCGGCCAGGTTGCCTACGTTGAAGGCTAAGCCCCCGGCAACCACCAAGAGCGACAGCAGCCGACCGGCCCCTGGAAGAACCTGCTCCGCGAGGTCCTGCACACGCTGACCACTCACCCCTACGATGCGCCAAATGTTCACCTGGGCGCCCACGTCGAGGAGGATCGATAGCAAGATCACAAACCCGAAGCTGGCACCAAGCTGGTGGGTGAAGACAGCCGTTTGTGTGAGGAAACCCGGACCGATGGCCGACGTGGCCATCAGAAACGCAGCTGCAGTCAGGGGCGAAGACCGCAGCCCTTCAATCCATTTTTTCATGGCCGGGGAGATGGGGTTATATGCATGCCGGCTGCTTCGATGGCATGGCGTACCGCCTTGGCAAAGGCCACCGCATGCTCCCCATCGCCATGGACGCAAACCGTATCGCCTTCCAGCGGAATGGTCGACCCGTCCGCGCAGGTGACAGATCCGAAACGAAGGATCTGCTCCACCTGTGCCGCCACCATTTCCACCGATGCCAGCACGGCGCCCGGCTGCTGGCGGGGCATCAAACGACCATCGGGCAGATACCTCCGGTCGGCAAAGACCTCTCGGCAGAAGGGTAGTCCCCTGCTCCGGGCTGCCCGCTCCATCTCACTGCCCGGGGGTCCGTAGAGGAAAAGCCCTGGATCCAGCCGATGGACAGCCTCCACCACCGCCACGGCCGTCGGTGCGTGCACGGCGGCCTTATTATAGAGCGCCCCATGTGGCTTGACATGATGCAGCCGCTGCCCGGCGACCCTCGCCATGGCCCCCAAGGCGCCTGTCTGATAAAGTACGGTTTGATATACTTCATCCGGGGTCAGGGCCATGTCACGGCGGCCAAAGCCGAGGAGGTCGGGATAGGAGGGGTGTGCGCCGATGGCTACCTGATGCGCGGCGGCCAGGGCTATCGTCGTTTGGATCGTCCCGGGATCGCCCGCATGCATTCCACAGGCGATATTCGCAGCCGTCACCCAAGGCATCAAAAGTTCATCTTGCCCCATAAGCCAGGGGCCCAGGCTTTCACCCATGTCGCCGTTGATATCGATGTTACGTGGAGGCATAGACTCTTATGACGACAAGTTAAGAAATCTGCATGCAGGCATCATGCATCGAATCGGCAGCGAACCGAGGCCTCTAGCCCACGAAACCATTGTTGCCGCCCTTCAAGGGCTTCCTCTGCCTCTGAAATAGAACCCAGTACAAAACGAAGATCATCGCCAGGCCGCAGCTGCCCGCAGGCAGGCAGATCTGCGGAAAAGATATGAGCGACCCGCGGATACCCTCCGACCGTCTGGGCATCAGACATCAGCAGAAAGGGGGTGCCGCCGGGGGTAACCTGTATTGTGCCCGGACAGACAGCCGTCGAGCGCATACTTCCGAGGCCCTGCGCCGCCAGGGCCGGGCCTTGCAGAGGATACCCCATGCGGTTGGCGTCGGGATGGACCCGAAAAGAAGCCTCCAGGAAAGCCTGCCGAGCCTCTGTCGAGAAGGCCTCCCATTCAGCACCAGCCAACACACGGACCGTGTCGGGAGCCGTCGCTGGGTCGAGGCGGACATCCATGCCCCAGGTGGCGGCCCCCCAGCCGTCAGGACCTATCGGGATGGACAGTTGTGTTCGAGCAGTCAGTACCCGTCCAGGAGCGGCCGGCGTCAGCAGATCCCCGGCCTGCAGGGAGCGGCCCTGCACCCCCCCGAGTCGGGCCGGAGCATAGGTACTGCCACTTCCCAGATCTATTTGGGCCGCAAAGCCACCCGCCATGGCAAGATAGGAGCGGCACCCGCGACCAGCAGGCTGAAAGGTCAGGAGCGAAAAAGGCGCCACCCGCAGCAGACGACCCATCGGGGCTGGCACATCATTGATATACAGGAGGCTGCCACCCCCGACATGTGCCAACCATACCTCCGCCTCCGCCATCAGCGAGGCTCCGTGGAGGGTTAGCTCCAGCGCGACCGCATCCGGATGGTTGCCGCATAATAGGTTCGCAGACCGATAGGCATCAGGGTCCATGGCACCCGACAAGGGCATACCCTGAGCCCGATGTCCCTTCCGGCCCGCATCCTGCAAAGCCGGCATCCACCCAGGCTTTACCATCCTCAGGGCCATGGCTGCGATGTTGATGCAAAGTCCTCAAGGCCTATCCGCCGGAAGCGCACCTCCATGCCGGCAGACAGCCAGCAGGCGGGTGTGCGCTTGGCGTCAAAAAGCGTCCAGGGTGTCCGACCAATCACCTGCCAGCCGGCCGGCGTCTCCAAAGGATAGATGCCCGTCTGCCGGCCGGCCAATGCCACTGAACCCGGCGCCACCCGCTGACGGGGCTCCGCGCGACGAGGGATGTCCAAACGCGGATCTGTCACACCCATATAGGGAAAGCCAGGTACAAACCCGATCAGATAGACACGGTAAGTGCGGGAAAGATGCAATTCGATCACTTCATCTACGGTCATGCCGGCATGTACCGCCACTAGGTCCAGGTCCAGCCCAAAATCAGGCTCATAACAGACCGGGATCTCTACCAGCCGTGGGGAAGAGGCCGACCCGGTCGGTGTCGGCTGCTGGCAGCGCTGCCATAAGTGGCTAGCAAGCCGCTCGCTGACCGAGAGCCCGGGCGGTCCTGGGAGACTTGCCCGGACGACGGCCGGGTCATAATACAACGTCAGCGTGGCATAAGAAGGCACACACTCCTCCACCCCGGGGATAGGATCGGCTTGCAGCGCCTGCTGCAGAGAGAGGACCGTCTCCGACAACAGATCAGACAAGGTATCCCCGAAAGAGACCGTCAACGCCCGGTCGCCCAATGCATAGATGCGCCAAGGCTCCATCTCCCTTCAAGGTACGCGAAACCTGCGGACAAAGAAAAACCGCATCCATGGATGCGGTCGCATGCCGAGCGGCATTTTGTGGGTTCAGAAGAGGTTATAGAGTCGTCCGGCTGTGCTGCTCCCTGCGCGACTTCAGATAAAACCGGATGGGGGTATAGTCGGCCGGCTGGAAGAGCTTGCGCAGTAAAATCATGAACCATGCAGTATGGCCTCGATGACCGTAAGAAGCAGGATGTATCATAGGACAAGATTTTTCTCTTTTGTAACGACGGCCGTAGGGAAAAATTATGTAACACAGGAAAAATCAAGACCTCCGTCACCGTTCCGGTAGGCAGCACTCCCCATGCAGACATTGCCTACCTTCACAGGTAATCCGAACGCATGCAGCGAGTCCTCAGCCATTGGTACAGTCCGGCCCTCCAACAAGCCATGCCGATCGTCGTCTATGGACATTACGGCGACGCGCTGCTGCTCATCCCCACCGCAGCGGCAGACTACCTGGAATATGAACGCTTCCAACTCATCGAAGCGATGGCACCTTTCATCGACAGCGGCAAGCTGAAAGTATTCTCAATTAACAGCATCAACACCGAAAGCTGGCTGAACCAAGAGATGGAGCCGGCCCATAAAGCCATCCGCCACAACCAATTCAATGAATATGTCTTTCAGGAGGTAGTCCCTTTCGCCCGGGACAACACATCCCAGGAGACGCCGATCTATGCCGCCGGCGCCTCCTTCGGCGCACTGCATGCGATGAACCTCTTCCTGAAGAGACCCGACCTGCTGCAAGGCACCATCTCCATGAGCGGCGTCTACGACCTGACCGAGTACACCAAAGGATTCTTCGACGAACAGGTCTATTACAACTCCCCCATTCATTACATCCCAAACCTCGCCGACCACACAGTGCTGGAACGCATCCGCAGCGGCAGGATCGTCCTGGCCACGGGCAGCGGCCACTATGAAGACCCCGAAGCCAACCGGCGCTTCTCAGGCGTATTGCATGCCAAGTCGATCCCGCACGTGTTCGAAGACTGGGGTGCCGAGCGGCACCACGACTGGCCCACCTGGCGAGACATGCTCCCCAACCTGATCTCTCGACACTTCTGAGGACTGCCCATGGAGAAAAGACTGTTCCTGCTCGATGCCTTCGCACTCATCTTCCGCGCCTACTACGCATTGATCCGAAACCCCAGGATCACCAGTCAGGGGCGGAATACCAATGCACAATTCGGCTTCACCAACACCCTCATCGACCTCCTCCACAAGCAGAAGCCTACCCATATGGCCGTATGCTTCGACACCCAAGCACCAACAGAGCGGCATACCGACTACGCCGACTATAAAGCAAACCGGCAAGAAGCCCCCGAAGACATCCTACTCTCGATCCCCGACATCAAAAAGATCCTGCAAGGATTTCAGATCCCCATCCTCGAGACGGACGGCTACGAAGCCGACGACGTCATCGGCACACTGGCCAAACAAGCCGAACAGGCCGGCTACGACGTCTTTATGGTCACGCCGGACAAAGACTATGGGCAACTCGTCACTGACAAGATCCGCATCTACAAGCCCCCTTACCAAGGAGGCGACTTCGAAATCCTAGGACCCGCAGAAGTATGTGCCAAATGGAACATCCAGCGCGTCGAACAGGTGATTGACATCCTCGGACTCATGGGCGATGCCGTCGACAACATCCCCGGCATCCCCGGCATCGGAGAAAAGACCGCCGCCAAGCTACTGGCAGAATACAGCACACTGCAAAACGTACTGGACCAGGCCGACCAGATCAAAGGCGCGATGGGAGAAAAGATCCGAAATGGCAGAGACCTTGCTGTCATGTCCCGAAAACTAGCCACCATCATCACCGACGTACCCGTCCAGTTCCACGAAGAAGACTTCCGTGTCAAGGAGATGGACAAAACAGCACTTCATAGCATCTTCGGAGAACTGGAATTCAGAACCCTCGGCCGCCGCATCCTCGGAGAAGAACTCAACATCCCCGAAACCAACCGGAAAGGGGCGCCTCCCACCGCCATCCAGCAAGACCTGTTCGGCCAACCCATCTCTACACCCACAACGACACCACAGACCAACCATACAGAGGAAGGCCCCACGGAAACCACCCAGTGGAAGGCAGAGAAGAATATCGATAATACCCCCCATGCCTATCACATGGTGGAAGGAGCGGAAGCCCTGAAGTCACTGCTCGATGCGGTGATGGCAGAGCCGGAAGTTTGCTTCGACACCGAGACGACCGGCCTCGATGCCAACCGCGCAGCCCTCGTCGGACTCAGCTTCGCCTGGAAGGCAGGCGAAGCCTGGTATGTTCCCTGCCCGGCCGACCTGGAAGGCACCCGACAGATCCTGGCAGCCCTGGCACCGGCCTTTGCCCGGAGCGATATCCGATGGGTTGGCCAGAACCTGAAATACGACATGCTCGTCCTACGCTGGCATGGATACGAGCTGGCCGGAGAGACCTTCGATACCATGGTCGCGCACTATGTCATCGAACCCGAAGGGAAACGCTCCATGGACCTGCTCAGCGCGCAATACCTCAGCTATGAACCTGTCTCCATCACTGAACTCATCGGTAAAAAGGGCAAAGGACAAGGCACCATGCGCGATGTGGAAGTTGAGAAAGTAAAAGAATATGCAGGCGAGGACGCAGACATCACCCTCCAGCTTAAAAACATCTTCCTCCCGAAACTCGCCGAGAAAGGCGTCGAAAAAGTCTTCTACCAAGTCGACAACCCATTGGTCAAAGTGCTGGCCAAGATGGAGTTCGAAGGTGTGGCAATCGATGTGGGATTCTTGCAAGAATATTCCAAAGAGTTGGACCGCGAAGCTCGCACAGCTGAAGAAATGGTATTTCAGTCGGCCGGCGTACGCTTCAACCTGGCCTCCCCCCGGCAGTTGGGAGAAGTGCTCTTTGAAAAACTGAAACTGGACCCAAAGGCGAAAAAAACGAAGACCGGACAGTACGCCACCGGCGAAGACGTCCTCCTCAAACTGGCTCACCACAACCCCATCGTAGAAGACATCCTGGCATTCCGAGAGCTCACAAAGCTTAAATCGACCTATGTAGACGCCCTCCCACAGCTTCTGCATCCTAAGACGAACCGCGTCCATACATCCTATGCACAGGCCGTCGCCGTGACAGGTCGGCTGGCCAGCAACAACCCCAACCTTCAAAACATCCCGGTCCGCACCGACCGAGGCAAAGAAATCAGAAAGGCTTTCATCCCGCGAGACAGCAACCACCTGCTGCTATCGGCCGACTATTCTCAGATAGAACTCCGCATCGTAGCCGCCATCAGCGGAGACGCTAACATGTGCGAAGCTTTCCGCCTCGGCAAGGATATCCATACCGCCACAGCCGCCAAAGTCTACGGCGTGCCAGAAGGAGAAGTGACCAAAGAACAACGCTACAAAGCCAAGAGCGTCAACTTCGGCATCATCTACGGACAGGGTGCCTTCGGACTGGCAGACAACCTCGGCATCAGCCGTACGGAAGCCAAAGGCATCATCGACAACTACCGCAAAGAATTCTCCGGCATCAGCACCTACATGGAAGAGACCATCGCCTTTGCTCGGGAGAAAGGCTATGTGGAGACCCTCATGGGCCGCAAGCGTTGGCTGCGAGACATCCACTCCTCCAACTTCACCGTCCGTGGCTTCGCAGAACGCAATGCCATCAACTCACCCATCCAGGGCTCCGCCGCCGATATGGTTAAGATGGCCATGATCCGCATCCATGAAGAGATGCAGCGACGCGGGCTGAAGAGCCGCATGATCATGCAGGTACATGACGAACTCGTATTCGATGTGCTTCAGGAAGAGGCGGAAACCATGCGCACCCTCGTCATCGAACATATGGCGCAGGCCCTACCACTGCCCAATCATGTGCCGGTGGTCGCTGAGGCAGGCATCGGCCAGAACTGGCTGGAAGCCCATTGACAAACAAAACTGAAACGATCCACATGATTACAAGACTCTTCGTATGGTGGTTTCGGCTGAAAGGATGGAAGGTCGGAGAAACCATTCCGGCCGACCTAAAGAAGGCCGTCATCATCGCGGCCCCGCATACCTCCAACTGGGACTTCGTCTATGCACTGGCTACCTTCCGCATTCTCGGCCTCCGGGTCAACTACCTCGTCAAATACCAGGCATATCGCTTCCCCTTCAAAAAACTCCTCGACAACACAGGTGCCATCCCCGTCGAACGCAGGCAGACCCACAACTTAGTTGAACAATTCATCCGCATGTTCCGGGAAAAGGAGTCGCTCTACCTCCTCGTCCCTGCCGAAGGGACGCGCAGCCGGGTCGCCAAATGGAAGAGCGGGTTCTACCATACTGCCGTCGGGGCCAGCGTCCCCATCATGCTCGGATACCTAGACTTCAAAAACCGAATCGCCGGTTGCGGGCCTGTCTTCCACCCCACCGGCGACAAAGAAGCAGACATGGCTATGATCCGCGAATATTACCGTCCTATCCAGGGCCGGCATCCCGAAAAATACGACCCCGAGTCGGCGAGAATAGACTAGATAGCACCCCATCAGATAGCGCAGCTTACCTTTGCAATGATCCTACTTGCAATGACACTCCAAGACTACCTTTCCATCCTCCAAAAAGTCGGCAGCCGCTATGCCATTGTCGCCGGCATCGCCTTCCTCGCGTTTTATGTCATCCTCTACACTGCCCTCTCCTCGCGTAAGATACAGAAGCGCTTCCCCAAAAGCTCAGACTACATGAGGGAGATCGGATACTCCCTGCTCACCATCGCCATCTTCGGCATTGTGCCGCTGCTGCTCATCAAAAATCCAACAGTAAGACCGTATACCACCCTCTACACCGACATCGCCGACTACGGTTTGGCCTGGTTTATCGGAGCATTCCCAGTGATGACGCTGATGCATGACACCTACTTTTATTGGACCCACCGCTTCATGCACCACCCTGCGGTATTCCGCTGGTTTCATCTCTTACACCACCGCTCCACCAACCCCTCACCCTGGGCTGCCTACGCCTTCCACCCGTTGGAAGCCATCGTGGAAGTGGGCATCTTCGCCGTATTCCTCTTCACCATCCCAATCCATCCACTGCACTTCGCACTCTTCTTCCTCTTCTCAATCATTTATAACGTCTATGGACATCTTGGCTGGGAACTCTACCCAAAGGGCTTCAGCCGCCACCCCATCGGAAGGTGGGTGAATACCTCCGTCAACCATAACTTACACCACCAGCACTTCAAAGGCAACTACGGCCTCTACTTTCTGTTCTGGGACCGATGGATGGGAACGATCCGGCCGGATTACGAGCAGCACTTTGATGAGGTCAAAGACCGTAAGTGACTCCCACCGTCTACTACTGCTACGATGCCTACTGCGGATGGTGCTACGGCTTCAGCCCCGTCATCCGCCGCATCCATGAGGAGTACTTCGACAGGCTCGCCTTCGAAGTGCTCTCAGGCGGAATGATCCCCCGGGCATCTGCCCGGCCCATCACAGCCATCGCTGAGTTCATCCGCAACCACTATACTCGTGTGGAAGAATTGACCGGCATCCGTTTCGGGGAGGATTTCCTTTGGCATGTCCGCCAACCAGAGCTGAGCGACTGGTACCCACATTCCGAAAAAGCAGCTGTCGCCCTCTGCATCCTTAAAGAATACCAGCCCGAACGATGCATCGAATTTGCCTGCGCATTACAGCAGGCACTCTATCAAGAAGGAAGAGACCTTACAGACGATGAAGCCTACCGCCACCTGCTGCTGACCTACGGAATACCCGAAGCAGCATTTTATGATAAACTATCTGCTGCAACCTACCAGCAACGAGCCGAAGAAGAATTCTCGCTGATCGCACAATGGGGCATCAGCGGCTTCCCTGCCGTCTTGCTGCAGACAGAAGAAAGAAGATTTCGCCTCCTGGCCAATGGCTATATGGAAGAGCATACCTTGAAAGCACGCATCGAAGAAGGGTTGGCATATACAGAACGCTGAGTCATCCAACGCCACCAAACTGTCTGATCTTTCCAGCTGGCAACAACATGATAACGGGTATGGCACCCAGGACGGTGCCCCGCGCATCCACCTGCCTGGCCTGAGCTTGTTGCCGGAATGGATACAGCTACATGCATTAAGATCCCATCAGACTAACCCGAAGCCTTAAGCGGCGTTACGACGCAAACCTGTAACTTGCAGCTGCCGAATATGATTATGGATTATAAGAAGATCATCTCCGTCACTGGCCTCCCCGGCCTCTACGAACTCCTCCACAGCAAGAACGACGGTGCCCTCGTCCGGTCTTTGGAAGACAAGCAGACTCGATTTGTCTCTAGCCGCGTCCACAACTTCTCCCACCTGGAAAGCATCGAGGTCTACACCACGGGCGACAATGTCAACCTCGCCGAGGTACTCCTAGCCATGCAGGCCTCCGGTCTAACACTGCCCGAGGAAAAAGATACCGCTGCCGTAAAAGCCTATTTCACCAAGGCATACCCAGCCATCGACCTGGAACGTGTCTATACCAGCGATATGAAGAAGATGGTCCGGTGGCTGGGCATCCTCCAGAAGCTGGGCATAGCCATCCAGAATCCCCAAAAAGAGGAAGGCACAGACACGCCGGAAGCCTAGTCCCCTCCATCACTGTACCCCATCAGTCAATGCATGCCTATGCCCTACACCAGCGATATTCAAAAGATCCAACGGCATTTTCTGCCCTCTGATTTCACCATTACCGACTGGCAGCAGCTTGAACCCTGGTTCCAACAACTCGAACAGCGGCCCATCGAAAATGTCGCAGCCCTCGAACAGTGGCTCCGAGACCTCAGCGAACTGGAGGCCATCATCAGCGAAGACGCCTGCTGGCGACAAGTACGGATGACCTGCGATACTACCGACAAAAACCTCGAAGAAGCGTTCAACAACTTCTACCTCCATATCCAGCCACACATACAGCCCTATGCCGACCGCCTCAACCGGAAACTCATAGACTGTCCTCACACACAGGCACTGGACAACAACAAATACTTCACCTACCTCCGCAGCGTCAAAAAAAACATCGACCTCTTCCGACCAGAAAACATCCCCCTGCAGGCTGAGATGAGCGTCTTGCAGCAACAGTACGGAACGATCGCCGGACGCATGGCCATCGAATACGAGGGAAAGGAATATACCCTACAGCAAGCCGCTCGCTTCCTGGAAAACCCAGACCGCAAAGTGCGGGAAACGATCTACCGGAAAGTAGCAGAACGCCGCTCGCAGGATGCCGAAACACTGCAAGAACTTTTCGGGAAGCTCGTCGGCCTGCGCCACCGCATCGCTCAACATGCAGGATTCGACAACTACCGCGACTATAAGTTCGCAGAGATGGGACGGTTCGACTACAAGCCGGCCGACTGTGAACGCTTCCATGCAGCCGTCGAAGAACATGTCTTACCCCTTGTCAATGAGATCTATACCCATCACGAGCGCCGGCTGGGCATCCAACCCCTCCGACCCTGGGACACAGAGGCAGAGCCCGAAGGCACCGCACCGCTGCGCCCCTTCAACGACGGCAAAGAACTCCTCTCCAAGACCATCGACTGCTTCCAGCGACTAAACCCCTTTTTTGCCGACTGCCTGCGTCGCATGGACCAGATGGGCCACCTCGACCTTGACAGCCGCAAAGGCAAGGCCCCGGGAGGTTATAACATGCCACTCATGGAGAGCGGCGCCCCCTTCATCTTCATGAACGCCGCCGGGCAGATGGGAGATGTCACCACGATGGTACACGAAGGAGGGCATGCCATCCACTCTTTCCTCTCCCACCCATTAGAACTCAGCGCTTTCAAAGAATACCCCACCGAAATGGCAGAGCTGGCGTCCATGTCCATGGAACTCTTCAGCATGGACCACTGGCAGCCATTCTTCGACAACGAAGCTGAGATGAAACGCGCCAAACGGCATCAACTCGAACGAGTCATCACCATCTTTCCCTGGATCGCGACCATCGACGCCTTCCAACATTGGGTGTACCTGCATCCCACTCATAGTGTCGAAGAGCGGACCGCCGCCTGGATGGAGACTCTCCAACGCTTCTCCACGCCGGCCATCGACACCCAAGGTCTCGACGCATTCCGTGAGATCTCCTGGCAACGGCAACTGCATCTCTTCGAAGTGCCATTCTACTACATCGAATACGGAATTGCCCAGCTGGCGGCCATCAGCATGTGGAAGCAATACCGCGAAAACTCCGCCTCAGCCCTCCGCCATTATACAGAAGCCCTGGCACTCGGCGGCACCCACACCTTGCCAGCCCTCTACGAAAAGGCTGGCCTGTCGTTCGACTTTTCCCCCGACCTCATCAAAGACCTCATGGAAATGGTGCGGGCAGAACTCGAGACCTGCTAGTCGGAGGAAAAATGCACCCATCGGATGAAACAAAGAAATCGAAGAGTGCGCCAGCCTCATCGGCATCGCCCACAGATGCCCGTCACCACCATGCCGATCTGACGCACGCGATAGCCTTTCGGAAGACGGACCGCAGGAATGGTGATCTTATCCATGCATTGTGTGGTGCCACAGGCATCACAGACAAAATGGACATGGTCGTCATGGTGATGGCCCTCCTTACAGGCCTCTTTGCACAAGGCATACCGAATGACATTGTCGGTGCTGGGGACTATATGGATGATCCCTTTCTCTAAAAAAGTCTGCAAAGTCCGGTACAGCGTCACCCGGTCGAAGCTACGCTGCGTGCCCGCCTCGATGTCGTGGTGCGACAAAGCACTATCCTTCTTAAGAAACCATCCCAGGATACGCCGCCGCGGTGTCGTCACACTCAAATGGTTGCTTCGCAGGATATCCTCTACCATCGCCTCGCTCATGGTTGTCGTAGTTTGGTATCTCCCAGCGCCTCCAGCAAGCCGTTGGCATCTTTTTGGAGCTGCTCTAACTCCTCCTTCTGCAAGCCGTCGTAAATGCCGCGCACCTGCCCGTCGGCATCCACCAAGGCAAAGAACTGCGTGTGGATGAACTGCTCGGAGATATTGCGTGAGCTGTTCTCTGGACTATCGAGGAGATAGCTCTCCCGAGCCGTCCGATACAAGGATTCCTTGTCGCCTGTCAAAAACCACCAACGATCCGTATCCACACCTAAGGAGTCTGCATGCCCCTTCAACCGCGCTGTATTATCGGTCGACGGATCGACCGTATGCGAGAGGATCCGAAAGGAAGGATGCCGACGCAATGAGGCATAGACAAGACTCAGGTTACGGTTCATCTTGGGACAGATGCCTTTGCAGGTGGTGAAGAAGAACTCGGCGACATAGACCCTCCCCTGCACATCCGCTTCTGTGACCAGCTGCCCGTCCTGCCGCGTAAATCGGAAAGGACGCACCTTGGACAGTACCGGCAGGTCAACCTTCCCGAAGTCCGTGAACCATAGCAGCCCAACATAGAAGCCGGCCAGCAGCAATCCGAAAAAAACCAGATACATCCATCCTTTCCGCGTCATAGCCAAATGCTTCCATACAAAAATACAAAGCCTAGAGCCATTCTCAGAGGGAATCTGTCACTTTGCAACCTTATTACAGTTAAGTACCTTTATCACTTCCATGATACGGATTAATAACGATGTCCTAGGTATAACCGCCGCCATAGCTTGTGCCGTTCATTGCTCCTTGCTGCCCATTATTCTGGGTAGCCTTCCGATCCTAGGCTTGGACATCATCAATAATGATTTCTTCGAAGGGGTGATGATTGCGTTGGCCGCATTCATCAGCTTTCGGTCGCTGCGGCATGGCTTCCGCAGCCATCACCATGCACACTTACCCTATATACTTTTTGGCATCGGCATCATCCTCCTGATCTTCAAACAGATCTGGCACAGCCAGCAACTCTATTTCCTCGTGCCGGCCATCCTCGCCATCGTGACAGCCCACGTCATCAACATCCGCTATTGCCAACAAACGGGCAAAAGACATGATGCCTCCTGCAACCATTGACTGCGTCAATGGATTTGCCTGAGCAGGCATGCACGATTTCCGATAATGACTTTACTTTATACTGTTTTTAATGGCAATCCTCGTGTAGATACCCGTTCGTTTACATGACTCCGCTTCGATCCATCTTCGGTTGTACGCGTATCTTTCTCTTTGTCATCAGAAAGCAGATTTGTCTCCCTGTTATCCTACTGGTCAAGCTGGCTTTTACCCAGGTCGCCAACGGCCAGGTGCAACGACTGCCCGAATTCCACTTCCTTCGCCTCTCTGACGGTAAACCTTTCACCCAGAGAGACCTCCAACCCCCAAAAAAGACCCTCTTTGTCTTCTTCGACACCGAATGCCCGCACTGCATGCAGGCGGTCTCGACATGGAATGACAACCATAGCGCCATGGACGGTCTCCATACCGTTCTGCTGACAATGGACCCGCCTGAGGCGGCCATCCCTTTCCTTCGTAGATTCGCAGACAAGATCATCTCAAAGAAACAGGTCGTCACAGCCCGCGACCCAGAACGACAATTCATCTCTCGCTTTCTCCCCAAGAAATACCCGTCGATGTTTCTTTTCTCAGAGAAAGGAATATTGCTTCGATATACAGACGATGAAAAGGACATACCTTCCCTGATCCGCCTCATCCCAAAAAAATAAAACCATGATCAGCAGAAGAGAATACCTCCGCCAACTGTCCATCCTTGCAGCCGGCTCCACCCTGCCCCCGGAAGCCTTCGCCGCCGTCAAAGACCGGAAGATAGGGGTACAACTCTATACCATCCGTGGAGAGATTGCAAAAGATGCCATTGGTAGCATCCGAAAAGTCGCCCAGCTAGGCTTCCAGGAAGTCGAAAACTTCGGCTATAATGGCAAGTTCTATGGAATGGCTGCTCCAGCGTTCCGCACACTGCTGGCAGAGACGGGACTTTCCGCCCCCAGTGGACACTACCTGCTTAACAACATCCGCAACGGCTGGGAAAAAGCCGTCGAAGACGCCGCCGCCATCGGCCAGCAATACATGGTCCTGGCCTTTCTGATGCCCAACGAACGCAAGACGGCCGACGACTATAAAAAGGTCGCTGACCTCCTCAACAAGGCGGGCGAAATATGCCAAAAAGCAGGCATTCAACTGGGATACCACAACCACGACTTCGAGTTCAAGCAAATCGGTGACACACTCCCCTTCAACATCCTGATGGGCCAGACAGACCCCTCCCTCGTGAAGGCTGAACTAGACCTCTACTGGGCCGTCAAGGCCGGCCAGCCACCGCTGGAGATCTTCCGGAAATACCCAGGCCGCATCGCCCTCTGGCATGTCAAAGACATGGACGGGACTGACAAGAAACAATTCACCGAAGTCGGCAACGGCACCATCGATTTCATATCGATCTTCAAAGCCCATAAGAAGTCGGGTTTGAAGCACTTCTTTGTCGAACAGGATGTCTGCCCTGGCTCCCCCTTCGACAGCATCGCTCAAAGCATCGCCCACATCCGGAGTAAGCTCCTGAAGTATATTTGAAATATATCTCGTGGATACGCAGCCCTGCTTATACCACTTCATGAGAAAGCACCACCTGCGGCACCGTTGATGAGTACATATTCGACATCGGCATCCGTCAAGACCTTACAGAGTTCGGAGGGCGTGCCAAACCTGAATATGATGCCGTCCTCAGCAGGGGAGACTGCCTAAGTTGGATCAAGCTTTTTTTGATGAAATACGTCAACTACCTCCTTGCAGATTTCTTTCTGCTCTTCGCCGCTCTTCAATACAACGACCCGGACCCTTGGCTCTGGATACCCATCTACTTGTACGCAGCCATCGCCTGCGCGCGCGCAGCCAAAGGGAAAGTACCCCGAGGCATGCTTATCCTCGGCATCGCCTTCTGCTCCGTCTACGCCACTCTCCTCTTCCTAATCCCTGACGGAGTGATCGAATGGGCAGGCCTTCATCAGGCAGAAAATCTGGTACAAACGATGAAGGCCACCAAACCCTGGATTGAGAATACCCGGGAGTTCGGCGGTCTTCTGATCATCCTCGCAGCCCTTGGGTTCAACCTACTGCGAAGAGGTAAGGAGTGAGTCCTTAATCCTTAATCGGAGATGAACCGGATCTGCTGCATGACCAAGGGCTTTGTCTCTCGGGCATCCACCTTTCTGACCTTTAGGTAGAGCTTCACCGGCCGATCGGCCGAAGCTGTCAGCATAGCTTTTGCCTTGCCGGCGCCTGCCGTTCCACCAGCGCCTACGACAACTTCTCCCATCTTCCGGCCATCGGGCGCGTCAGCCACCCATTCGATGACATAGCCCGAGACCAAGGGCTCCCGGAGCGTATACCCCAATTCGATGGCAGACACATGCCCCAAACCAATGCCATCAAACATCAGCCAGCCGGCATCCCCCTGCACGACAGCCGCCTTGGCACGGCCCTGGTCGATCCATTGGATATGGTCGATCTGCGCCTGATCAGAGACAGAGAGCAGCGGCTGGCGCAACTGCAGGGAAATGTAGCCAGTCAATGGACGGGCTTTTGAAGCCCCTTTGTCGGTATAGCTGGCGGTCAGCAGCAATAGCTTGCTGTCTGATACGTCCTTTGCCGTCGGTACAATCGACCCTTCCCCAGGCAGACTCGGAGCCAGCCGGCCGCCGCCGGCTAGGGATAGAATCCAATCAACGATCAAGGCAGCATCGGAAGGTTTGATGTCGGGGTGAGCAGCCATGGCCACCTCACCCCAAACGCCACTGCCACCTTTGAGGATTTTATTGTTCAAATAGGCCTTGGCCTGTGCATCCTTCGCATATTTGTCGGCCACCATCTGATAGGAGGGGCCGATGGACTTCTCTTGCTCTTTATGGCAGGTCTTGCAGTCGAGCGTAGCCACCAGGTTCCGGCCCTCCGCCAGGCTGCTGAAGGCCTGATGGCCCAGGATCTGTGCTTTGTCGGAGCTGCTTAGGTAATCCAGTTTTACATGAAGGTTGGCCGGATCGATGCCGCCTTTCTCGCTGCTGCCATCCTCCTTGTCGGCCACCTGTACCTCGTAAGCCAGTGGCTTGCCCGCAAAATAGAAGCTGGCGGCCGGGCTCATCCGGATGCGGACCGTCGGCTCTTCGTTGCCGGCATAGACGGTGAGGGCCTCGCTGCGGGTCACTCCTCCCTTACCATCCTTTACTTCCACAAAGACAGGATAGGCGCCCGCCTTGGTGAAGGTGAAGCCCGCATCAGACTTGCCACTTGCTGGCAACATTGTATTTCCAAAATGCCAGACATAGGTCAGAGCGTCCTTGTCAGCATCCTTCGATCCCGCTGCAGAAGCCTTGATGGTGAGTGGAAGAGTTCCACTCGTTCGACTCACCTGCACGGCCGCCCGAGGTGCCCGGTTGCCGCCGTTGTAGTCGACCCTTGCCAGACCAGCATCTTTATTCTTGGAGAACCACCCGCTGCCATACTCTAGCAGGTACAGACGTCCGTCAGGACCCATCTCCATGTCAATCACCGAGTTGAACTTCATCCCAGCCATGAAAGGCTCCATCTGCAGGTAGTTGCCCTCACTGTCCATGGTCACGATTTTGATCCAACCCCGGATCCAGTCGTAGAAGAAAAGTTTCCCGTTGAAATAGTCAGGCAGACGGGTAGCCGCTGGATAAAATTCCGAATAATAAACCGGGCCTGCCATGGCATTTCGTCCTCCCGTGCCGACCTCCGGAAACTCCGGCGAGCTGGCATATGGATACCAGATGAAGGCCGGGCTCACCGATGGCAGCTCCTGCAGGCCAGTGTTGTTGGGAGAGTTGTTCAATGGTTTCATCGGGTCGAAGGAGGGGCCTGATTCGCCGGTGGAATAATTGTATGCGTGATATGCGTAGTTGTTGCCTACAAAGAACGGCCAGCCGAAGAAACCTGCTTTTCGTGCCTGATTGAGTTCATCGTAGCCGCGGGGACCTCGGCTGGCCATGCTGTCGGCATTGGCATCTGGGCCCACTTCCCCCCAGTAAAGGAAGCCGGTTTTACGGTCTACAGAGATACGATAGGGGTTTCGGTTGCCCATGACATAGATCTCTGGGCGGGTGCCCTGCGTCCCCGGCTGAAAAAGGTTGCCATCCGGAATGTCATAGCTGCCGTCTGGCCTCACTCGGATGCGGAGGATCTTGCCCCGCAGGTCGTTGGTATTGCCGGAGGAGCGGGAGGCATCGTATTGATGGAGTCCGGTTCGGTGGTCGATGGGAGAAAAGCCATTGTTCTTTAAGCCGACCGGCTGGTTGAAGGGTGTGGAATTGTCTCCCGTAGATAGATAGAGCAGCCCATCGCCACCAAAGGCCAGCGAACCGCCTGTATGGCAGCAGATCTCCCGCTGCGAATAGAGCTCTAGGATCTTTTTCTCGGAGCTCATGTCGAGCTGCCCATCCCGGAAGACGAACCTGGACAGTCGATTCATGGGGGTGTCAGGGGCTGCGTAAAAAAGATAGACCCAGTGGTTGTGGGCAAAATCGGGGTCAGCCGCAATTCCCATCAGTCCTTCTTCGGCATTGACACCCTTTACGCTGGCCTTGTGATAAACCATCAGGTTGCCCGCTTCAGCAATCTGCCTAGTTTTGGTATCATACCGGAGCAGTCCGCCTTTCCGCTGCACGACGAGGATGTCTAAGTTTGGCAGGATGGCCATCTCCGTTGGCTCGTCGAGGATACCGCTGACGAGCATGTTCTTGGTGAAGCGGTCTTCGTCGGGCACGCGCTTCGAGCGGGTCTTACGGTAGTCGAGGGGTCGGTTGTCTCCGATGGCATACTGGATACCACCGAGCACATGTTGCAGAAACAAAGGGTCAGAAAAAGAGGCGTCGGTATGCCCGAACTCAGTGTAGAAAGCCCGGCCACCGTCGTATGGATGATACCATGCCATGGGGTGATCATCTCCGTTCTCACCACCTTGATACGACTTCTCATCGATGGTGATGAGTACGGTCACATCCTTGGCATTGGGCACCTTGCGAAAGTTGTACCATTCATCCGAGCGTTCCCAGACGGTGGGTAAGTGTCGGGTGCTGGCATGACTGCGGTCGACTACTTGCAGGCGGGCCGGCTGAATCTTCGGGTGGCTTTTAAAATAAGCGCCGACAAGCTTCCCATACCAGGGCCAGTCATATTCGCAGTCGGCCGCGGCATGGATGCCTATAAAGCCACCACCTGCCTGGATATACCGTTCAAAGTCGGCCTGCTGGGATGCATTCAGTACGTCGCCTGTCGCATTTAGGAAGATCACAGCGCCATAGTGCTTCAGCGAGTCTTCGTGGAAAAAGGAGGCGTCTTCCGTTGCGTCGACCCGGAAGCCATTTTGGGTGCCCAGCTGTCTGATGGCTGTGAGACCGGCGGCAATAGATGCGTGCCGGAAGCCGGCGGTCTTGGAGAAGACGAGGATGCGGGGATGCGGGGCGGGCTGCTGCCAGGCCAGTACGCCAGCGATGGCAGCCACAACGAGGGCAGACAACAAGGCAAGGCGGATCTGTTTCACGAGTAACGCATATAAATGGGAGTGGGATGAGGTGTCAGGCTAAATGTACGCGGCTATGCCGGGAAACAAAAGGTTACAGGATTCTTGCAACTTTTTCTAGGGACGGAAGCTTGCGTTGAAGAAAGTGTTGAGTGCTCAGAGTTTTTTGATCTTAATGTCGCGGAACCATACCTTATCGCCATGGTCCTGCAATCCGATGTGGCCGGAATGAAAGGCGGTAAAGTCAGGCTTGGTCTTAAACTTGCTGCCAGCCACCATCTTTTTCCAGGCATCATCCCACATCGTCGTGGTGACCACCGTCTGTCCGTTCATCCGTAGCTCCAGGCGGCCCTTGTCTAAAATGACCTCTGCCCGATTCCATTCGCCGGCGGGCTTGACAGGGTCGTCAGGCCCTGCGATCATGTCGTAGAGGTTGCCAGCGCGGTGGGTTTTGATTTTCCCATCGGAATGGCCATCGTTGTCGAGCACCTGCATCTCTGGGCCCGTATGCCAGGTATGCTCATACTTCGCGTCATCTTGGATCAGGAAGATGATGCCGCTGTTGGCCTTGGGGGCCACTTTCCACTCGACGCTGAAGTGGAAGTTCTCGTAGGTCTCGTCGGTGATTAGGTCGCCGCCGCCGACCCGTTTGCCGTCTTTTTTCTCCTCCGGGTCAAACATCAGAGTCCCATCGACCACTTTCCAGTTAGATCCGTCGGTCTGATTTTTGAAGACATGCCAGCCTTTCTTGGACTTACCATCGAAAAGCTTAATCCATTTTCCTTTGCGGGTCTCTTCCGCCAAAGGCTTTGTCGGCGGTGCATCCCCGGCGGCCGGGCTGAATCGTCCCAGGGGGAGGGCAAGGAGGGAGAGATAGGTCAGCAAATGTGTAAGGGTCGTCATAGTGGGTTATTTAATGATGAGGATGAATTTGACCATCGCCTCGGCATCTTCCTGGCTGATTTGGGGATGGGGTGTCATCGGAATTTCGCCCCAGTTGCCCTGGCCTCCCTGGATGATCTTCTCAGCAAGCATCTTTACATTGTCGGGAGTGTTCGGATACTTCTTGGCAACATCCTGGTAAGAAGGCCCGATCAGCTTGGCATCGTTCTTATGGCAGGTGCGGCAGCCGGACCCTTCGATGAGGGCTGCTCCATCTTTCCCGGCCGGCATCGCCGCCTTGGGCTCAGCAGCCGGAGTCTTGGCCGTGGCCACAGGGGCGGCTTCCGGAGCTTTTTCCCCTCCGATTTGGTTGTTGGTATTTTCTGTATTGGTGCTGATGGGTTTTTTCCCCTCTTCGACGGGTGCGGAGCAAGCAAAAACCCCGACAGCCATCATCATAATCCATGTCTTTTTCATCGTCTGGTGAAGTTGTTTATATAGCAAAAGTCTATCTTCTATCTATCCAATCCAAGCACTTTCCGGTTGAAGGCTTCGTCGCTGCCGGTACCGGCAAAGTCGTCGAAGGCCTTCTCCGTGACACGGATGATGTGGTCGCGGATGAAGACAGCCCCTTCGGCCGCCCCGTCTTCCGGATGCTTAAGGGCGCACTCCCACTCCAGGACGGCCCAGCCACTGTAGTCGTAGGCCGCCAGTTTGCTGAAGATAGCTTTGAAGTCGACCTGGCCGTCTCCCAGCGATCGGAACCGGCCGGCCCTTTCAACCCAACCCTGGTATCCGCCATAGACACCCTGCTTGCCAGTTGGGTTGAATTCAGCATCCTTCACATGGAACATGCGAATGCGTTGATGATAGTGGTCGATGTAGGCTTTGTAGTCCAGGCATTGTAATACGAAATGGCTGGGATCATAGAGCAGGCAGGCTCGGGGGTGGTTGTCAACTTTTTCGAGGAACATCTCATAGGAGATGCCGTCGTGCAGGTCTTCACCGGGGTGGATCTCGTAGCATACATCAACTCCCTGCTCGTCGAAGTCGTTGAGGATGGGGCGCCAGCGCTTGGCGAGCTCAGTGAAGCCCGTCTCCACCAGCCCAGCGGGCCGCTGTGGCCAGGGGTAGACGGTATGCCATAGCAAGGCGCCGCTGAAGGTGGCATGTGCTTGCAGTCCGAGGTTCCTAGAGGCCCGGGCCGCCCATTTCAGTTGCTGCACGGCCCATTCTGTCCGGGCCTTGACATTGCCGCGTACTGAGGGGGGCGCAAAGCCGTCGTACAGTTCATCATAGGCAGGATGCACGGCCACCAGCTGGCCTTGCAGATGGGTCGACAGCTCCGTGATCTTCAGGCCGCACGACTCTACTGTGCCTCTAATCTCGTCTGCATAGGTCAGGCTTTCAGCAGCCTTTTGGAGGTCTATGCAGCGCGCATCCCAACTCGGGATCTGGACGCCGACAAAGCCAAGCGAACGGGCCCAGGCGCAGATGGACGGGAGGCTGTTAAACGGGGCGGCATCGCCCATGAACTGGGCCAGGAAGATGGCTGGCCCTTGGATTGTCTTCATGATCTCTCCATTTTTTTTGACATCCGGCCCTAATGGGAGGAGGGCAGGCGCTTGATTGTCAGATGATATGGTCTGTCCACTTCATTTCCGATTGACTCGACTTCACGACATTGTCGATGAACGCCATGCCCCGGATGCCTTCGTCGACCTGTGGGAAGTCTAGCATCTCTGCCGTAGGCTGGGTGCCGTCGAAGCGGGCCGAGAGGGTGAGGGCAAAATTCCGATAGATGTTGCCGAAGGCTTCGAGGTATCCTTCGGGGTGCCCACCCGGGGTACGGCAGTTATGCAGCGCCAGCGGCGAGAGCCTGTCGCCATAGTTGCCGCCAGCCCGGTAGATCTGGGCTGGCTGGTCGAGCCAGCGCACCAGCAGGCTGTTAGGGTCTGCCTGCGTCCAAGTCAGTCCGCCCTTCTCGCCATAGACGCGAATCTTGATGTCATTTTCCTCTCCGGCTGCTACCTGCGAGGCCATGAGCACGCCGGTGGCGCCATTGGTGAAGCGCAGGAGCACGCCGCCGTCGTCGTCCAGGGCGCGGCCGTCGACCATCACGTTGAGGTCAGCGCATATCTTGCTGATCTGCAGGCCTGTGACATATTCAGCCAGATGCGCGGCGTGTGTGCCGATATCTCCCATGCAGCCGCTCTTGCCGGAGCGTTTGGGGTCGGTCCGCCAGGCAGCCTGTGCGTTGCCATCGCGCTCGGTGAGCTTGCTTAGCCATCCCTGCGGATATTCGACATATACCTTGCGAATCTTGCCGAAGGCGCCGTCGCGCACCATCGCCTTGGCCTGCTTCACCATTGGATAGCCCGAATAGGTATGCGTGAGGCAGAGGATGAGGCCGGTCTTCTCCTGCTGCTGCTTCAGCTGCTTGGCCTCGTCGAGGGTGAATGCGATGGGCTTCTCGATGACTACATGGAAGCCGTGGTCCATCGCCATCATGGCGGGTGCGAAATGTGCGAAGTTGGGCGTGACGATTGTGACGAAGTCCATCCGCCGGTCGGCCGGCAGCGCGGCTTCCTTCGTGATCATCTCCTCAAAAGTCGTATAGGTCCTTTCTTCGGGCAGGAAGATGGCGCGACCAGAGTCGCGCGCGATGTCTGGGTTGATGCTCAAGGCACCGCAGGCAACTTCGATCAGCCCGTCCATGTTCGCAGCGATGCGGTGGATGGCCCCTATGAAGGCATCTTTACCGCCGCCGACCATGCCCATTCTAAGTTTCCGGTTCATTTGATTTGTTTATACAGTGTGGTGATTTTTGAGCATCCAAAATAAAGAAAAGAGGGGACTTTCGCCCCCTCCTTCTGGATGCGTCAAAAGCCTTGCTAGGCGGTGCTGTAGCGTTTGCCGAAAAGATATAGCAGCATGAAGGCTACGATTAGGATGCCGGGGAATACGAGCATATTGGTGAGGGTCTCCTGGCCCGCTGCCAGATCGGCCGCATCGCCTACCAAACCAGCGGCATTTGCCACCACTTTGTTGTCTTTGATCCACCCACCGATGATGGGCTGGAAGATTGACGATGAGAACATCCCGATGCCGCCGAGAATAGAGAGGCCCAGGGCGCCCGACTTCGGGACGTTCTCGCTGACATAGCCCAGCATGTTGGGCCAGAAGTAGCAGATGCCCAAGGCATAGAAGACGGCTGCCACATAGAGCATGCTGCCGCTCATCGTGCTGAGCATGTAGATGCCAGCCACCCCGAAGATGGCAGACCCCAGCAATACACCCGCCGTATTTAGCCGCTCAATCAACGACCCAGCGAAATAGCGACCTACCGCCATCAGACCCGTCACCAGTGCCAAGATCAGCATGGGGCTGGCACCGGCCTTGGCCAGGATGGGGCCTACCCACTGCTGCGGTCCGAACTCGGAGATGGCCGTCAAAGCCATGCAGCAGGCCATAAAGAGGTACAAGGGGTTGAGCATCGCCTTGAAATTGTCGAGGGCCGAACTCTCCGCCAGCCGGGGCTTGGGGAAGGCCTGCCCCCAGAACAGCACAGCATAGACGATGGTCGGCAGAAGGATTACCCATATCTGTGCCTGCCAGGGCATGGCCGCATCGGTCATAAACTTAGAAATCAGCGAGCCCAGCACAATGCCGCCGGGGAACCACATGTGAAAGCGGTTCATGCGCTTGCTAAACTCGATGCCGGAATAGGAGTCTGCAATCATGGGATTGCAGGCGGCCTCGGTACAGCCGTTGCCCAGGCCGATCAGCAGCGTAGAAACCAGGAGAGTCTCATAGCCTGTCGCATAGATGGTCATCAGGATGCCCACGGCATGCGCCACAAAAGCCACCTGCATGATCAGCCGAGGACCAATGTTGGAATAGAAAATGCCACCCAGGATCATCGAGATGGGAAATCCCAAAAACCACATCTGGTTGATGTACCCGAGCTGGACGGGGTCCAGGCTCATCTCCGCTCCCAGCTGCGTGAGAATGCCGGCGCGGATGCTAAAAGAAAACGCCGTCGTGATCAGAGCAAAACAGCTCGCCCAGAACAAACGGTTGGCATTGATCTTCTGATTCATGTGTGTTGGTTTTGGATGGTAGGGTCGATGGTAGATGGAAACTATGGAATGTGGCCATACCCTCCAAAATTTTTAGCCTTTTTCCAGCGAAGCACTATTAAGGGGTTATGATTAACTTCATGGCAGAAGCAACCCCATGGCCAGGCTCACCCGCAGAAACGCCCTGCAACACCTCATGATCGGATCCCTGGCCTCCACCTCCTTCCCATCCATCGCCTGCATGAACCAGACAGAAAGCCCCCTCTCGCTCAAAGGCAACATCCGACACTCCGTTTGCCGCTGGTGTTACAACTCCATCCCCCTGGACGATTTCTGCCAGGCAGCAGCCCAGATAGGGATCTCCGCCATCGACCTCGTAGGCCCAAAAGACTGGCCCACCCTGAAAAAATACGGCCTGCACTCCTCCATGTGCAACGGCGCCGAAATAAACCTCACCGACGGCTGGAACGACACCCGCTTCCACGAACAACTGATCAAGAATTACACCGAGATGATCCCGCTGGTCGCCGCAGCAGGCTACACCAACCTTATCTGCTTTTCAGGCAACCGTCGCAGAAAAGACGATGAGACAGGATGGAAGAACTGCACAGAAGGGCTGAAGAAAATCATGCCCATCGCCGAAAAGCACAAAGTCGTCATCGTGATGGAACTCCTCAACAGCAGGATCGACCATGCTGACTACCAATGCGATCGCACCGCCTGGGGGGTCGATCTCGTCCATCGCATCGGATCCACCCAATTCAAACTGCTTTACGACATCTATCATATGCAGATCGATGAGGGCGACGTCATCCGCACCATCCGCAATCACCATGCCCACATCGCCCATTACCACACCGGCGGTGTCCCCGGACGACACGAGATCGACCAGACACAAGAACTCTATTACCCCGCCATCATGCAGGCGATCGTAGAGACCGGTTTCAAAGGCTTCGTCGCTCAAGAGTTCATACCCTCTTGGCCCGACAAGTTGGCGGCGCTCCGCAAAGGCATCGAGATCTGTGATGTGTGATCCACATCCCAAAAGCGGTTAATTTTGGTGCATAAATAGAAAAGTTCAAGCTACAGATTATGCCAGCTTCCTTTGAATTCGATGCCATCGTCGTCGGCTCTGGTATCTCAGGCGGATGGGCTGCCAAAGAGCTTACCGAGAAAGGGCTCAAAGTCATCCTACTTGAACGTGGCCGAGACGTCAAACACGGCATCGACTACCCTTCCGTCAACAAAGACCCCTGGCAGTTCCCGCACCGCGGCGGACGCACCCAGCAGATGATACAGGACTACCCCGTCCTGAAGCGCGACTACCCCCTCAATGAGATGAACCTCGACTTCTGGGCCAAAGACAGCGATTGCCCTTATACCGAAGTCAAACGATTCGACTGGTTCCGTGGATACCAGGTCGGTGGCCGTTCCCTGACGTGGGGCCGCCAATCGTACCGATGGAGCGATCTTGACTTCGGGGCCAATGCCAAAGAGGGCATCGGCACCGACTGGCCCGTCCGCTATAAAGAAATCGCCCCCTGGTACGACTATGTCGAAGCATTCGCCGGCATCAGCGGCTCTAAAGAAGGCCTCCCGGTGCTTCCTGACGGACAGTTCCAACCAGCCATGGAGATGAATTGCGCCGAGAAGGACATCGCCGGCCGCCTCTCCCAACACTATAAAGGCAAGCGACGTATGATCATCGGCCGCGTCGCCAACCTCACCTCCGCCCTGCCCGGACGCACCTACTGCCAATATCGCAACAAATGCTGGCTGGGCTGCCCCTTCGGCGCCTACTTCAGCACGCAGTCGTCCACCCTGCCAGCCGCGATGGCCACCGGCAAACTCACCCTTCGTCCTCATTCCATCGTGACCCGGGTGCTGTACGACAAAGACAAGAAGAGGGCCACCGGCGTAGAAGTGCTGGATGCAGAGACCAACCAGACATATACCTATACAGCCAAGATCGTCTTCCTCAACGCCTCCACCCTCAATACTACCTGGATCCTCCTCCACTCGGCGACTGACATCTGGCCCGACGGACTCGGCAGCAGCAGCGGCCAGCTGGGGCATAACCTGATGGACCACCACCTCGGCGTCCGGATCAGCGGCAGCGTCGAAGGCTTCGAAGACAAATACTACTACGGACGCAGACCCAATGGCATCTATATCCCCCGCTTCCGCAACGTCGACGGCGAAAAACGCGACTATATCCGTGGCTTCGGCTACCAGGGCCGCGCCAGCCGCGACGGATGGAACCGCGAGATCGCTGAGCTCAGCATCGGAATGGAACTGAAAGAGGTGCTGTCAGAGCCGGGAGGCTGGACCATGGGCATCGGAGGATTCGGAGAGATCCTGCCCTACCACGAGAATAAAGTCACACTCGATAAGTCGAAAAAAGACAAATGGGGCCTAAACGTCCTAGCCATCGACTGCGAACTCAAAGACAATGAAAAGAAGATGCGCAAAGACATGCTCAACGACGGCATCGAGATGCTCACCTCCGTGGGCGTCAAAAATGTCAAAGGCATCGACGGCGACGGCACCCCCGGCCGCGGCATTCATGAAATGGGAACCGCCCGCATGGGCACAGACCCCAGCAACTCCGTCGTCAACAAATGGAACCAGGTCTGGGACGCCCCCAATGTCTTCGTCACCGACGGGGCCTTCATGGCCTCGGCATCCTGCGTCAACCCCTCTCTCTCCTATATGGCCTTCACCGCCCGGGCCGTCGACCATGCTGTCGCAGAATTGAAGAAAGGAAACCTATAGTAAATGTAGCAGATCCCATATAGCGGGACCTGATAGAATGAAAAAGTGTGGGAAGGGATAACTTCAGCTTCGATGCCATCGTCGTAGGTTCCGGCATCACCGGGGGCTGGGCCGCCAAAGAACTCTGTGAACGCGGGCTCAAAACGTTGCTTCTCGAAAGGGGCAGGCCCGTCGAACATGTCAAAGACTATGTCACAGCCAACCTTGCACCCTGGGAAAATGCCCATCGAGGAAACCTCACCCGCGCAGACGTAGAACGACATGCCATCCAAGCCAGACATTTCTCCTTCCGAGAGCAGACGAAGCATTTCTATGTCGACGACCTAGACAACCCCTACCGGGAGATCCGTCGATTCGACTGGATTCGTGCCGATGTGTTGGGGGGGCGCTCCCTGCTATGGGGGCGCATGAGCTTCCGCTGGAGCGATCTAGACTTTGAAGCCAACGCCCGCGACGGGATGGGCCCTGACTGGCCCATCCGCTACCGCGACCTTGCTCCCTGGTATGAATACGTCGAACGCTTCGTCGGCATCAGCGGACGTACAGAAGGCATCGCCAACCTGCCCGATAGCGTCTTCCAGGCACCTTTCCCATTCAACTGCCTCGAAGACCACCTAAAGGCAGAGATAGAAAAAAGGTATCCCAACCGGCATGTCATCCACGGCCGGGTCGCCAACCTCACCCACCCACTGCCCGGTCGGGGCGCCTGCCAGTATCGCAACCTCTGCGACCGCGGTTGTCCCTTCGGCGCCTATTTCAGCACCCAGTCGTCCACCCTGCCAGCCGCGATGGCCACCGGCAACCTCACCATCCAGACGAACGCCCTCGCCCACCAGGTCCTGTTCGACGATGAAACCCAAAGAGCCACAGGCATCGAGATCATCGACACGGCCACCGGACGCACCTATGCATACAAGGCCCCCTTGCTGTTCCTAAACGCCTCTACCCTGGGCACCACACAACTGCTGCTCCTATCGCGCAGCCGACGGTTTCCAAACGGAATGGGCAACGACCACGACCAGCTGGGACGCTATCTGATGGACCATCCGCGAACCGCAACCGTCAGCGGAACCATCGATGCATTCTCCGACAAGTACTATTTCGGACAGAAGGCCAGCGGATATTTCATCCCCCGCTTCGTCAACCTCCGGGGTCAGGAAAAAGAATACCTCCGAGGCTACAACTGCCAGGGAAATGCCGACCGCCCGAGAAAAACCGCCCAAGAGATCGGAACAGAACTCAAAGCGGCACTCTCAGAGCCCGGCCTCTGGCAAGCCGGGATGCGCGCCTATGGCGAATGCCTACCCTATGCCGACAATCGTGTCACCCTCGACCCGACCCTCAAAGACAAATGGGGGCGTCCCACCCTCGCCATCGACAGCCGCTTCCGCGACAATGAACATAAAATGTCTGCAGACGCCCTCATCACCATGCAAGAGATGATGGAAGCGGCGGGCTTGAAAGATATCCGGGTAAACGGAGGCACCTCACACCCCGGCAATGCCAACCACGAAATGGGGACCGCCCGCATGGGGGTCGACCCAAAAACCTCCGTGCTCGACAAATGGAACCGCCTGCACGCCGTCCCAAACGTCTTCGTCACCGACGGAGCCTGCATGACATCCTCCGCCTCCGTCAACCCCTCGCTCACCTACATGGCCCTCACCGCCAGAGCCGTCGACCACGCCGTACGAGAACTGCGGAAAGGCAATAGTTAAAAGTCAGAGGCCCGCAATCGCGTAGCCCCGTTCTGGCTACCTTTGCGCATGCTCAAAGAAACCCTGCAGCGCGCCGCCCTCGAAGCGGGAAGGCTTATCAAAGAACGCTTCCACTCCACTTATCGGATCGACCACAAAGAAGGCATCAACAACCTCGTGACAGAAGTTGACCACGCCTCGGAAAAGCTCATCATGGATACCATCCGGGCCGAGTTCCCCGACCACTTCATCCTTAGTGAAGAGACGGGGGAGATTGTGACCGACTCCACCTACAAATGGATCATCGACCCCATCGACGGAACCATCAACTTCGCCAACGGCATCCCGCTCTGTTGCGTCAGCATCGGCATCGAAAAAGACGGAAAGATGATCCTGGGGGCGGTCTACAACCCCTTCCTCGACGAATACTTCTTCGCGGAACGCAGGGGTGGGGCCCACCTCAATGGCAGGGCCATACAAGTAAGCACCAAAACAGATGTATGGAGGTCTTGCCTGGTGACAGGCTTCCCCTATAGCTACCTCGACAGACCCAACAGCCCCCTAGACGTGTTCGGTCGCTTCATCCGCAAGGGCGTCCCGGTGAGGAGGCTGGGATCCGCCGCCATCGACCTCTGCTGGGTGGCGGCGGGTCGGTTCGACGGGTTCTATGAACACGAACTACAAGCCTGGGACAGCGCTGCAGGATTCCTTATGGTCGTAGAGGCCGGCGGAAAGGTAACTGACTTTGGGGGCCGGCCCTATTCCCCCTACCAACCACACCTCGTCGCCAGCAACGGGTTGATTCACAAAGGCATCCTGGATGTGATACACGACCGATAAGAATGCCTGCTCAGAAAAAATGCCTAGCCCCGGGAGGATAGATGGTCCAGAGCCTTCTGAACGCTGCCCTGCTCCCGCAGCAATCTGCCCGCATCCTCGTAAGAGGAGATGCCGGAAAACTCCATCAGCATCCGAACAGCCCGGTCAGTGATCTTCTCATTGATCAATAAAACATTCACCATCCGGTTGTCTTTCACCCGGCCCAACTGGATCATCACCGTGGTGCTGATCATGTCGAAGACGATCTTTTGCATGGTCCCGCATTTCATCCGCGTGCTGCCGGTGATGAACTCAGGGCCTGTGATGACCTCAACGGGAAAGTCGGCCTGTGCCGCAATCGGCGATTCGGCATTGCTTACCAGACACCCCGTCGGGATGCCCTGCGCCCGACAATGGGTGAGCCCGCCCAACACAAAGGGGGTGGTCCCGCTGGCAGAGACCCCCACGACGATGTCTTCTGAAGAGACGCCCCGCTCCAGCAGTTCCTGCCATCCGGCCTCGGGCTCGTCCTCCTTCTCTTCGGGTGCTTCCGACAGGCGCTCGACACCGCCAGCCAACACCACGTTAAACCGGCCCTTTTCAATACCATAGGTGGTCGGCAGCTCAATCACATCGAGTACGGAGAGCCGGCCGCCACTGCCAGCTCCCAAATAAAACAAACGCCCACCGCCCCGCAACGCCTCGGTGATCCGGCCGATCAATCGGTTTAGCTGCGGCAGTGATCGCTCAATGGCCTCGGCCACCTTTTTATCCTCTGCGTTGATGGAGCTGGTGATCTCCTCTATACTTTTTTTCTCTAGGTCCCTGTACAGAGAGGGCTGTTCCGTGACTCGTTCCATGTCTTATCAGACTTTCAAGAAGAGGTTCTTCCGATACATTAGATACATGGGTATGGCATTTATGCCTACAAAGCATAGAGCATAGATCCAGGAGGCCCACTCAGGCTGCATGCCGAGGCCAGTCAGCGCGTCAACAGCATGTTGGTTCAGAGAAGCGCCCTGCATGTGCATACCATAGAAGACAAGGGCCAGTAAGTCGCCTAGCACATAAGCCGTGATGGCATTCTTTCCGAACCAGACACCCAGCTGTGCCCATCGGGTGGCGCGCCGGGTATCCATGAAATAATAAAAAACACCCAGGACGAGAGCGGCGAATCCGGAAGTGACGAGTACGAAGCTGCTGGTCCAAAGGTTCTCATTGACGGGAAAATGGAGGCCAACGACATATCCCGCCATGGCACTCAACACCCCCGCCACCATGAGCCGGATCTGTTTTTCGCTGGTCCAGAGCCCCGAGGCCAGCAGGTGCCCGACCAGGACACCGGTGAGGCAGGTGGCTGTACAGGGGATGATGCTCAGGATGCTCTCTGGGTCCCAGGTACCCTGCCACATCCGTCCGGGCAGGAATTGTTGGTCGACCCAAGCGGCGAGATTTCTGCCAGGCTCGAGCATCACGCCAGGCGCATCCGGGGTGGGTATCATCGTCATGGCAGCCCAGTAGCCTAGCAACAGCAGGCCACAAGCCCAGGCCTGCTGCCGCAGGGTGGTATGCAGAAACAGTAGCGCGGTGATGCCAAAGACAACGGCAATCCGTTGCAGAGTTCCAGTCCAGCGAAGGTTGCTCAGGTCAAACGAGGGCATGGCATGGAGGAACATCCCGATGGCATAGATCTTGAAAGAGCGCCATAGGATCTTGCGGTATAGCACGCCCGCGTTGGGTTGCCCCTGCTTTCCTCCGAGGGAAAAGGTGATAGACACTCCGATGATGAACAAAAAAAACGGGGCAACCAGGTCCGTAAAGGTCAGCCCATTCCATTCGGAGTGCTGCAGGGTGGGAAAGACGTGTTCCCAGGTACCGGGGTAATTGACCATGATCATAGCCGCCACAGTAAAACCGCGGAAGGCGTCCAACGAAGTAAGTCTGGGCATGGGAAGATGTTCGGTGTGCTTGGAAAGAGATGATTCTATACAGCTGGCAGACCCGTAAATATAGCAAGCTGGGATTACATCTAGGCCATAGAGTTTCCCTGCGTGCTCGATGTTTCAGGCATAAACCAGGACCTTGGTGTATTTTTACATTATGTCACAACGCACAGAGGTCTCCAGCTACGGGGAGTTTGGACTCATCCACCATCTCACGAAGAATATAGAACTTCAGAACGCCTCCTCCATCCTGGGGGTGGGCGATGATGCCGCCCTGATCGACCATTTCGGAAAGCAGACGGTCGTCACCACCGACCTCCTCATAGAAGGAGTGCATTTTGACCTCAGCTATACGCCCCTCAAACACCTCGGATATAAGAGCATCGTCGTCAACCTGAGCGATGTTTACGCCATGAACGCAACCCCCACGCAAGTGACATTGTCGATCGGAATCAGCAACCGCCTGAGCGTCGAGGCTTTGGAAGATTTTTACGAGGGTGCCCTGGCAGCCTGTACAAGATATGGGGTAGACCTCGTCGGGGGAGACACCTCCTCCTCGCAAAAAGGCTTCATCATCTCCGTCACCGCACTCGGAGAAGTCGCGCCCGACAAAGCCGTCAAACGCAGCACGGCCGGCAAGGGAGACTTGCTGTGTTGCTCCGGTGACTTGGGGGCCGCATATCTCGGACTGCTCTTCCTAGAAAGGGAAAAGAAAATCTTCCTGGAACACCCCGGCGTGCAGCCCGACCTAGAAAATGAGTCATACGTCATCGGCCGACTGTTGAAGCCGGAAGCCCGACACGACATCATCACCTTCTTCGAGCAAGCAGACATCCTTCCGACCTCCTTGATGGACATCAGCGACGGGCTGAGTTCCGAAATCCTGCATATCTGCGAGAAAAGCGGAATGGGGTGCCTGCTCTATGAAGAGAAACTACCGATCGCAGAAGATACCCGCCAGGCGGCATATAAATTTCAAATAGACCCTACCGCCTGTGCCCTCAGCGGCGGAGAGGATTACGAGCTGCTCTTCACCGTTCGGCAAGAAGACTACGACAAGATGAAAGACAGCGCCCTGGTCCATATCATCGGACACATAACAGAAGCGGCAAGCGGCGCACACATCATCACCAAAGGGGGGCAATCCCACCCCATCACCGCACAGGGTTGGAATGCTCTACGAAACTGATGGCTGTCGGATGAAGCACCTGCCTCTCCTTCCGCTGTGCATGATCCTAGGGATACTCTCCTGTTCGCTGCCACGACAGGTCCATCCACCCGAGACAAAATGGCCAGCAAGCCAGCTGCAGGAAGACCTCGCCCATGCCAAGCGAGTGATGGAAGCCTGCCACCCCTCCCTCTATGCCTATCTTCCAAAAGAAGACTGGGAGTTGTCCTACCAGGCACTTCGCTCCTCGCTGCAGGATTCCCTGACGACACACCAGTTCCTGTATGGATCTGTACTCCCCTTTCTGGCACAGATCCGCTGTGGCCACACGCAGGCCACCTACCCTCGCGGCCTCTCCCGCCATTTTCGGGAATCGCCACCGCCCGCGTTTCCACTTTTTTTGCGTTGCTGGTCTGACACGATGATGGTGCTCTCCCAAATGGGGGAGGGGGATAACCTGGTGCCCCGGGGGGCGCTAGTAACCTCCATCGATGGGATGGCCCCGGCTGAGATCCGAGATCGGATCTTTCAGTTCCTCCCTTCCGATGGCTATAGCCAACACCTGAGCTACCATCGGCTGTCAACCTCCTTTCCCTCCCTCTATCGGAATATCTTCGGGCTGCGAGCCAGCTATCGGGTGGGTCTGCGTTTGCCAGATGGCAGGGATACGTTGCGGGTGTTGCCCAACTATGTACCAGCGAAGCCAGGAAGCCCCCTGCCGAGAGGGGATCGCGCACGCCGGCAGGACCAGGCCCTTCGGTTTTTTCATGACACCCTCTCGGGAGCGGCCGTCCTGCGCGTGTCGACCTTCGACCAGCGCCTTGGGATGCGTCGCTTCTACCGACGCAGCTTCCGAGCCATTCGTCGCACTGGGATACGGGATCTGATCATCGACATACGTACCAACGGCGGCGGATATGTCGACCAACAGGCACAGCTGGCCCGATATCTCAAGCGCAATGTGTTTCGGGTAGCCGATACGGCGGCAGCCGTGACGAGAGGGCTTGGCGCCATGCAACTTCCCTTCTATCGCGCCCTGACAGAAAGGCTGGTATTGTCATTGCTGACGCGCCGAGGGGCAGATGGAAAGTACCACCTGCGCTATTGGGAACGTAAGACATATCATCCCCATGTCAGGAACGCCTTCTATGGTCGTACCCACCTTCTAGTGGCGGGGCCAACCTTTTCTGCCGCGGCGCTTTTTGCAACCTTAATGAAGGGGGAGGCGGGCTTGACACTGCTGGGGGAGGAGACAGGCGGCGGAAGCTATGCCAGCAATGGCCTCTTGTTGCCTGCCTGCGCGTTGCCCCATACAGGCATACGCCTTACCGTCCCGCTGTTCCGCATCGTGCCGGACAGGGATGCCGCAAGGGTGGGCCGGGGGGTGATGCCTGACATTACGGTACCGCCAACCAGCCAGTCGGTCAACCGCGCGATCGACCTAAAATTCGAAACCGCCCGCCGCCGGATCTTGGAAAGCCGCCCGCCCTCTGGGGAGCAAAGGCTCAATAGATAGTGAAAGGGTCGGCATCCCGCCAAAAAGGAAGCTTTTTTCGGATGTCTTCCAGGAGGGATTTGTCCAGCCGATAGGTCACCATGGCCTCGCCACCCACCTCTTCTGCCAGGATCTCCCCCATCGGGTCTACCACCATGCTGTGGCCTTCGTGTACAATGCCCTGTCCGTCGATGCCGACTCGGTTCACTCCCGCCACATAGCATTGGTTTTCGATGGCTCTGGCTACCAGCAGACTGCGCCAGGCATGAATGCGTACTTCCGGCCAGTTGGCGACATAGACGAGGAGGTCGTACTCGGGTTGTTCTGCTCCGGGCGTCATCGTTTGGCGAGACCATATCGGGAAACGAAGGTCATAGCAAATACAAAGGTTCACCCGCCAGCCATTGACAGAGGCAATGAAACGACGGCGACCAGGCTGGTAGTGGACAGACTCCCCCGCCAAACCAAAACAATGCCGTTTGTCATAATATCCCATCTGGCCATCCGGCAGCATCCAGACAAGACGGTTGTAATAAGCACCCCCCTCTCGAATCATCATGCTGCCCGCGAGGATCACTTTTCGCGCTGCCGCCACTCGCTTCATCCAGCGAACCCCCTCTCCGTCCATCTCCTCCGCCCATAGGTCCGGCCTCATGCTGAACCCGGTCGTAAACATTTCCGGCAATAGGATTAGCTCGGTAGGCTGGCGGAGTTGCAAGATTTTTTCTTCCAAGGCTTGAAGGTTTGCGGGCCGGTCCTCCCAAAAAAGATCCGACTGCAACAAGGTGATCGTCAGGTCTTGCATACACTAAAAATATGCATTCCTCGTCAAGGGTTCGGAGACATCCGATAAGATCCTGGGTCTCCCAAAAGATCGCCCGTCGGTTAACAACAACCTTCGACTGTTGGCCATACGATCTCCGGCTCAAATCCGCGTTGGAGCAGATAATTGGCGAGACGGCGTTTGTTTTGCGACGGGGTCCCGGGGCCGCGTCGGATGGACCCCCAGCGTTGCCGGGCCAGCCGCTCTAAAGAAACCTGGTATTCCGCTTCGGGTATGGACTCCAGCGCCTTCCGAATATTGTAGTCTCCCAGGCCCTTCCGCCTGAGTTCATGTCGTATCCGCACCCTGCCCCATTGGAGCATCCTGAATTTCCCGCCCGCCCAGGCCAGGGCAAAACGCTCTTCGTTGAGATAGCCTTCTTCGATCAGCTGGGCAAGGAGAGCCTCTGCCTCGGTAGCAGACAGCCGGTACGTAGATAGTCGGGCCCTTACCTCCTGGTGGCAACGCTCCTGGTAGGCGCAATAATGGCGCATCTTCTCCAGCACCATAGACATCGACACGTCTGACTGGTCAGCCCGAAAGGGTCCCATACCACAAACCTACGGGACCAAAAGATAATGAAAAGAAATCCGGTGTGTGGGGCAGCCGAGGGGCTTGTTTTGTTCATAAGTTTCTCGGACTTGAAAGAAGGTCGCCGACTATCTTTGCCAGAGAAAAACAATACAGGAGACATATGAAGTTCATCGTTTCCTCCAGCGCCTTACTGAAACAGCTCCAAGTGGTCAACGGAGTGATTAGCTCCAACACCATCCTTCCCATCCTGGAAGACTTCCTCTTCGACATCGAAAAGAACCGGCTTACCATCCTGGCCTCCGACCTGGAAACCTTGATGAAAGTCCACCTCGACATCGAAGCCAAAGAAAGCGGTCGCGTCTGCATACCCGCCAAAATCCTAGTCGAGACCTTAAAGAACCTCCCCGAACAACCCCTCACCTTTAATGTCGATGTCAACTACAGCATCGAGATCACCAGCGACCACGGGAAGTATAAAATCATGGGAGAGAATCCCGACAACTTCCCCAAAGAGTCCAATCCCGACAACGCCCACTCCTTCGATATCAGCTCTTCTGCCTTACTCAACACCATCTCCAAGACCATCATCGCCGTGAGCAACGACGAGCTGCGTCCTGCCATGACGGGCGTATACTTCGAGCTGGACCCAAAAGGGCTTACCACCGTCGCAACCGACGCGCACCGACTGGTGAAAGTCAGGAGAAAAGACGTGGCCTGTTCCTCGAAAGACAGCTTCGTGGTGCCAAAAAAACCGCTGCAGCTGCTGAAGAATGTGCTGCCTGACAAGGGCGACACGCTGAAAGTATCTTACAGCGACAAGCAGCTTTTCGTTAGCCATCCAGACATCCAGCTGGTCTGTCGGCTCATCGATGCGCGGTTCCCTGACTATCGGGTCGTAATCCCCGAACAGAACCTCTACCGGATGACGGTGAACCGCACCGAATTCCAAAGTGCCCTTCGACGCATCAGCGTCTTCAGCAATAAGAGCACCAACCAGGTCGCGCTGCATATCTCCGGGAGTGAACTGCAAATGACGGCACAGGATGTAGACTTCAGCTTTGAAGGCAACGAAAGGATGGGCTGCCGCTACGACGGGGAAGACCTTCAGATTGCCTTCAATGCCAAATTCCTCGTGGACCTCCTCAACTGCAGCGATTCGGAAGATGTCCGACTGGAGCTTTCCTCCCCCTCTCGAGCGGGCATCTTGAAGCCGTTGGAAGATGAGGCAAATGAAGAGCTCATGATGTTGGTCATGCCCCTCATGCTCAACACATAGGCCCCATGTTTCCATCTCTTGTACAGCCGCCTGCCCCTTGGGTTGCCCGCGAGAGTCGCACCTTCCGTGAAACACCCTTCGCATGAACTCCCTGATTGGATATTTCAGCGACCTTCAGAACCATCCCCTACAACGGGGCGCCTTTTTTGTAGGCTCTCTCGTCTTTTTATGGAGCATCGAATCGATCATCCCCTTGGTTGATACACATTATAAAAAAACAAAGGGGCGCCATGCGCTGACAAACCTGTCCTTCACGGTCGTTCATTTTGTGATACATACGGTGCTGGCTGTTTTCATCCTGCAGTTGTCTGACTGGACGGCTGCCCACCACTTCGGGCTGGTTTACTGGGCTGGCGCCGGCGTATGGATGACCCTGATTATTTCTGCGCTGGCCCTCGACTTTTTTGGCGGTTGGCTCTGTCATTATGTAGAACACAAGGTGCCTTTATTCTGGAGATTCCACCTGATTCATCATGCCGATAATAATGTGGATGTCACGACCGGGCTGAGACACCACCCCCTTGAGAGTGTTTGGAGGGGTCTTTTCTTTTTCGGCGGCATCCTGGCGGCCGGTGCGCCTATGTATGCGGTGATGGTCTTTCAGACGCTGCTAGTGGCCATCACAGGCTTTACGCACGCGAACATACGGCTGCCAGAAAAAATAGATAAAGCGATCAGCTGGATTCTTGTCTCTCCCAACATGCATAAGGTTCACCACCACTGGAAACAGCCATTCACCGATACGAATTTTGGTGCTGTCTTCGCCATATGGGACCGTTTGCTGGGAACCTTCTCCACCTTGGATCCATCACTTCTACGCTTTGGTCTTGACCGGCATTTCCCCAACGAAAAAGACGAAGACTTCCTGGCACTCCTCAAAAAACCATTCCAGAAGCTCAATACCTAACACAAAAACCGGCTATTGAAAAAAACCACAGCTTTCGCCATCATCCCCGCCCGCTATGCGGCCACCCGGTTTCCGGGCAAACTGATGCAGCCGTTAGGCGATAAGAGTGTGATTCGGCATACGCACGACAACGTCGTGGCCACCGGTCTATTCGACCAGGTCTGGGTGGTCACCGATAGTCCTGTCATCGAACAGGAAATCAGCCAACACGGCGGACGGGCTTTGATGAGCCAGCGCCCACATGAAAGTGGGAGCGACCGCATCGCAGAAGCCATCGCAGAAATGGAGGTGGACATCGTCGTGAATGTGCAGGGAGATGAGCCCTTCATGGAAGCGGGGCCGTTGTCTGCCCTACTGTCGACCTTTCGGGACCCTCAGGTGCAAGTGGCCTCCCTCATGCATCGCTTCCATAGCGAAAACGACCTGCACAACCCGAACATCGTTAAGGTGGTCACCGACCTCGCCGGCGATGCGCTGTACTTCAGTCGTTGGCCCATCCCTTATAACCGCCATGAGACATTGCGACCCAAATATTTTCGGCATATCGGCGTATATGCGTTCCGCAAACGTGCGCTCTTGGCTTTCACCTCCTGGCCCGCGGGCATGCTGGAGCGCTATGAAAAACTAGAACAACTCCGTTATCTAGAGAACAGAGTCCGCATTCGGATGGTAGAAACCTCCTTCTCTGGCATCGGTATCGACACACCCGGAGATCTAGATAAAGCCAGAGCCTACCTGGGCTAATGACGGAAGGGGTAAAGGCGAACATCTTCCAGCGCAGAAATGGTAGGGCGGGATGTGACAGACGATCTACTCGCGTACCGATGGGGCGGCATCTGTTGGATCAATATCGTTGGTGGTACTTTCGGGGTGACTTTTGCCGCCATCCTTCTTTTGCATCATCGCTGGGGTTTCCCAACTGTCTTGGGGATGTTTATGATCCCCCTGATCTTAGGTTTGGCTCTTCCTAAAGAAGGGTTGGTTCTAGTGTCCAGATTCCTTTCGCTTGAAGATGGGCACGGTACTACAGGGCTCTCCGTACATAAGGCTCTTCACAATCGGGGCCAGCCGTGTAGTCACCTCCATAAAAGCAAAGGCCGGCGTTTCCCGATCTCCGCAGCCTTTCACGACGACACGCTGGTCGGTAAAGGCACTAAAGTCATACGCAGCAATCTCCTCTAATAGAAGTTGTTTCTCCATCTCTGCGGGTGTTCCTAGGTAGGTGGCCCTAGCAATACCAGACAGGCGAAACGACACCAGCATATACGACCAAGAAGGAATGATGGCGTCTGTAGAACAGTGCACCGCTACGCATTGACCACTATATTGCTGCCAGTCGTGTTGGGCCATCGCCTCCCGGAAATCTTTCTCTCGCAAAAGAAGTCCTTTAAAAAGGAAGGGTACCAGATCGAACGAAGCGGGGCTTTGCTGCGGGAGAAAGATCCCAAGGTCAATGGTCAACAGTCCACTTTCTTGAACCTTGTTCACGATGCGTGTTTCCATGTCTATCCGGTTTGTGGCAAAGTTCCTCTTTCGTTCGCATATATATGCCGCACAAAAAAGGCCACCCGGGATGAGTGGCCTTTCTGGGGGTCTGTGATGTCTTAGTAGCCGGCGGCACGCCTGGTATCTTTTATGTCTGCAGATTTACGCAGGGCGTCCATCGTGCCAAAACCGGCATATTGCTTCATTTGCATTTCCATGGCTTTCTTCTGCGTCACCACGTCTACATTGGTGGCGGGGACGGCACCGATTTTTTCCGTTTTGATGAAAAAGACGCCATTGTTTCCATCAATCGGCCCTGAGACTTTCCCAACCATTGCCCTATGGAAGGCAGCCCCGATGGCCTTGGGTTCACTCCCCAGGTCGGGTACGAATGGGTTGGAGAAATTGATAGAGTCTTTAAAATATACCTGAACGTTGTTGGACTGTGCCAAATTCGTCAGGTTGCGCTCATTGCCGACTTTCTTACGAATCTCTTGGGCTTTCTTCCGATTCCGGAGGATCGGCTCTACCATCACGCGGGCCATAGGGGCGGGTTGCTGACCCTCCTTGATGGCACCCGTGACCATAGTAACCACATATTTATCTTTCAGATCGAAGGGCTCAGACACAGAGCCTGGATCGTTCTCAAAAATCCACTTGACTAGGGCGCGGGAAGAGAGTCCTGCTACCGAATAGTCCATCTCCCGGATATTATCTGCAGCTCGTTTGGCCAACTTCATTGAGGATAAGTTGGCTTCAAATGACCTTGCGTCTCGGCTGTTGCCAGAAAACAGGGTGGCTTGGGAAGAAGCATTGTTGTCTGTCTCCTGACTAGCAACGATCCGCTTCGATACATAAGCCATCTTATAGGCCTCTTCGAAGTTCTTCTGGTTCATGACCTCAATAACATGATATCCAAATGATGTTTTTATGACTTCGCGGCTGCCCGCGGGTTTATAGATGATAAATTCGCCAAACTCCTTGGCTAGGTTGGTGATGTCTAAGGAAGAAAAGTTATATTCCCCTTTGTTGTTTTTACTTCCCTCATCGTCGCTCAATAGTGCGGCAAGAAGTCCAAAATCAGAACCACCTTTGAGGGAAGTCAGAATACTATCTGCGCGCTTACGAGCTGTACTATCGGCTCTGCGTATCTGACCCGTGCGGGGGTCGACTGTTCCTATGAGAATATGCCTACATTTAATGGAGTCTGGCAGGGTGCGAGTATCTACTTTTCGGGCGATTGTGAAGGTATTGGCGTCGAGGTATGGACCGATTACAGCCCCCGGAGGCATGGCTATGATCTGGTCTTTGACAGACATTTGCAGCCTTGATTTCAATATGTATCCATCGAAGAAGGCGGTGGAGGAGTTGTTTCTGGTGACAAATGCTTTAGGGTCTGAGGTACCCAAGAAGCTTTCTTTCAATCCTGTTAGTTGGGATAGGATCTGGCTACTGTCGGATGTAGTTGGGCTGGCATCGAAGACAACGTAGGATATGCTGCGCACTTTCTCCTGTTTGAACTCGTCTGCATGTTCTGAAACATATTTCTCAATCTCTGCATCCGAAACATTCAGGCTGGCCAAACTATCACTCACGGTAGCATAGGGAATTCCTACAAACTGGATCGTGGCAATTGTGCTGTTATCTGTGTTATTCTTTTCTACCAACCACCTTGGGATGTAGGCACCCTGACTAAATATGGCATTATACTTCTCTCCTAACATTCTTAATCGGAGGGGCTCCAGAAGTTGCTCGGTAACCATCTTTACATCCTCAGTCCGCTTGCTCTTCTTTAAATTATTAAACCAATTTCTTGCAGCAGTCAGGTCGAACATACCTGTTTTTGGATCTCTGAATAACTGCTTAAATTCATCGGGTGCGTCTGGACTAAAGAGAACGTACCCAAGCTCTTTAGATGTGACTGTTATACCAACTTTATCACACTGCTCCTGTAGAAGCTTTTCCTGGATATAGCCATTCCATATACTTTCAATGATGTTTTGGGTCATCATTTCATTTGACTCCATACCTTGGCTTCGGTAGCTTTGCTCTGCTGTATTTATCTTATTATTGAACTCAATAACATCTATCTTCTTTCCGTTTATTATTCCAACGGTTGTGGCAGAACTAGAGAATAAGCCACTACTTCGGCCTACAAATGCATCCTGGACAAGAAACCCGATCAGGCTCAAAGCGATAAGAGTGGTAAGTAGGATGGCGGCCTTATCCCTTAATTGCTGTATAATTGACATAACCAGTTACTAGTTTTGGGTAAAGAGAACAAAAATAACCCAAAATTATTACTTAACAAAAGCGTGTATATGTCATAAATAGCCCACACACGCCTTATTAAAACGAAATACTACGGGGTTATTTTCTGTTAGAGATATAGAGAAAGAATTTTTTATCTTTTAACATTACCTTGTTAATAGATAAGATTTAGGGTGGAAAACCAATCAACCCGAGATGGATTTCTGTTCATAGAAAGCGAATAACTCGATGATCTAATTTTTTGGAGTCAATTACTTTACAACAAGTGACTGTTTATCCCGCATCTGTCCACAAGGTATATGTAGCGTCTTGTTGTGTTTATATAGCTAAGAGGAAGATACTTAGAGCTGGTAATAAACAATATAATTAATTGATATTAATTATTTAATGATGTTAATTTTTTTGTGGAAAATGGTGGATTATGTAAAAGTTATTCTTTTTCAGAATCTTAAATAATTTATTTTCCACGAATCCACAACCCTATTAATAATAGTTTATTTTAGTTATAATATATATATAATCAATACTACGAAAGGAATGAACAATAAATTCAAGCAGCAAATAATTGAAAAGGTGGGTTTTTTTGAACAGGACATAGATCCTTCACTTGACTTGTTTGAGGAGATACAGGATCTAAAAAAACAGAAGAATGCAGTTATCCTTGCACATTTCTACCAAGACGCCGATATTCAAGATGTATCTGACTTTATTGGGGATAGTCTTAGTCTCGCACGGGAAGCCTTACAGTCAAGTGCAGATATTATTGTTTTTGCTGGTGTCCATTTCATGGCTGAAACAGCAAAGATTTTAAATCCTACCCGGAAGGTGCTGGTTCCGGATCTAAAGGCAGGCTGTTCTTTGAGTGATAGTTGTCCCCCTGCTCTGTTTGAACGTTTTAGGAAAGATCACCCAGATCATACAGTAATTACTTATATCAACTGTAGCGCCCAAATAAAGGCATTAAGCGATGTGATTTGTACCAGTAGTAACGCTAAGAAGATAGTAGAATCCTTTCCTGAGGATCACCCAATCATTTTTGCACCAGATAAAAATCTTGGAGCATATCTAAATGTCATCACCAACAGAAAGATGCTTTTATGGAATGGTGCCTGTATGGTACATGAGATTTTCAGCCAAAGAAAAATAAATTTATTAAGAGAAAAATACCCCAAAGCAGCAGTCATCGTCCATCCAGAATGTGAAACAACTATTATAGAATTAGCAGATTTTATTGGTTCAACAAACCAACTCTTAGATTATACAGTAAAATCAAATATTCAACAATTTATTGTCGTAACAGAATCTGGAATCATCCATCAAATGAAGAAGAAATCACCCTATAAAGAATTTATTCCTGCACCACCAGACAATGCATGCGCATGCAACAACTGCCCACATATGAAATTAAATACCCTAGAGAAATTATATTTATGTCTCAAAAATGAAAATCCAGAAATTACTATGTCAAATGATTTGTTAGAAAAAGCTCTAATTCCAATGCAGAGAATGATAGAACTGAGTTAGATTATGAAAGTAGTATATAAGACAGTAAAGAACAGACATAAGCCAAAAGTGTCATATAAACAAACTGCAACGTCGGCCACTTCCAGGTACCCGTCTCTCTTTTTACAACCGCAAGAGTACTCATACATTGCATCGCCAAAACATAAAAAACCATCAGAGAAACACCTGTTGCCAGTGTATATACGGGCCCCCCATCAACTGTAACAGCTGCCTGCATTTTATCTCTTAGACGTGTACCTTCTTCATTGGTATCTCCAACGCTATATAAAGTAGCCATTGTGCCAACAAAAACCTCCCGTGCAGCAAAAGATGTGATGAGTGCAATACCTATTTTCCAATCAAATCCTAATGGGCTTATTAATGGTTCTATAGATTTACCTAAGTATCCTATCCATGAAGATTCAAGCAGCAAAGCATTTCGCACCCCTTCATAATGAGAAATGCTATCTGGAAAAAGGGTTATATTTTTTTCATACGTCTCATAAATAAGATCTCTCTCCTTTTTAGGACCAAAAGAACTCAATGCCCAAAGTAGGAGAGAAATGATCATAATCACCTTACCAGCATCAAAGACAAATATTCTTGCCTTCTGAATCATTGTGATAAAAATATTCTTCCACCTAGGGACCCGAAATAGCGGAAGTTCTAAAATAAAAAAACTCTCCTCATCTAAACGTATCAACACATGAAAAATAGCAGATAAAACCAACGCCAAAACAAACCCCAACATATATAACCCCAACATAACCAGCCCCTGTAAATTAATAACCCCAAATATTAATTTTTTTGGGATAACCAGGCTGATTAAGATTGTATAAACGGGAATTCTAGCACTACAACTCATCAATGGAGTGGTTAGGATGGTTAATAACCTCTCTTTCTTGTTTTCGATATTTCGTGCACTCATGATTGCAGGTACAGCACAAGCAAACCCACTAATCATTGGCATAACACTCTTACCGTTTAAACCAACCTTTCGCATAAATCGGTCCGTCAAGAAACTGATACGAGCCATGTAGCCTGTATCCTCAAAAAATGTTATCATTCCGAATAATATCATTATCTGAGGTACAAAAACCAAAATTCCCCCAAGGCCGGCAACAACGCCATCAATTAGTAAATCACTAAACCATCCAGTGGGAAGCATATTAGAAAACCAGGCTGATACCAACACAAACCCACCTTCAATCATTGACATAGGATAATCAGCCAACCAGAATACAGCTTGGAACATCAAAAACAAAACAGCAAGCATCACCCATGTCCCCCAAAACCGATGTAAAAAAATTCCATCTAGGCGTTCGCTCCAACCCCTTTCCTTTTTGACAATTAATTCTTTTGTCACTACAGCATCAACAACCCCACTAATCTTTCTATATCGCGAGCTTATGTCCGCACCCTGTATTTGTGTATGATTTAATGCATATTTCTCATTAATTTGCTTTATCCCTTGATGGATTTCTGCAGTCAATTTAAATCGGGAATGATTTATTAAGTAATGTACTGCGGTGTAGGGTCTCATATCTTTATAGATACCCTGTACCTCCTTAATAGCTGATGTAACCAACTCGTTCTCTTCAAAAAAAGATGACCTTTTTTCTTCGATGCCCCCGCCAAAATTGTACAATGCTAAAACACGATCCATTTCATCCATCCCAAATCCCCGCCGTGGATTAACGCAGACGACAGGAACACCCAAAACCATAGAAAGCCGTGATGCATCAATTCGATAACCATGTATATTACAGATATCTGTCATTGTTAACGCGACAATAAGGGGCTTTCCTAAATCCAACACCTGCGACAAATACAACAAATTCCTCTGTAGAACACTTGCATCAACAACGACAATATATAGATCAAAAAACTCATCTTCGGCCGCATCCAATAAAGCACGATATGATACCCATTCATCTTCGCGTCGCGGAAACAGACTATATGAGCCAGGTAAGTCTGTTAATCGATAACCCCCTGTTTTTTTAAGAGTTGACATGCCCGTTTTCTTATCAACCGTAACACCAGGAAAATTCCCAACCTGTTGATTGAGACCCGTCATAGCATTGAAAAGAGATGTTTTCCCGCTATTGGGGTTTCCTAAAAGGCCAATATGTGGATGGCGCACCAAGGGATGTTAAAAAGATGGGCAAAACTAACAATTTACCCCTTTTTAGGTTTACGATTACCGTAAAATAAGGTTCATAACCAAACAACACGCAATCATCAAATACAGGATCAGAGTACTAATTTTACTCAATGAAACTGCGTCTAATTTCTCTCATTCCTATAGCCCTTATTTCTACACCTTGCCTTTCTCAACAAGCCCCAAATACGACAGATGCTCGTCTTAGGGGACATGTATATGTGTTGGCTGACGATTCTTTAGAAGGCCGTAGGGCTGGAACAATAGGGGAGGAGAGGGCAAGTAAATATATTATCTCTCAATTTAAAGCTACTGGATTAAAACCAAAAGGCAGTAAAAATTCCTATTTACAACCCTTCACCATTCCAGACGGCCTTCAAATAGCATCAACATCCCACTTCATCGTACAAGGAAAATCCTTGCACCTGGATGACCACTTCTATCCTGCCTCTTTTTCTGGTTCGGGGAAAGCAATAGCTTCCGTGGTTAATCCAACTAATGATGCAGGTAAGAATATTACCTTTTTAGACCTTGAGACCGTTTTAAAAGAGAACACCCAAAAAATACATGCAGAATATTCATCCATTTTTTATGATAAATCTCTTTTTGCACAGAAAAAAGGCGCAATTGCTGTCATTTGGTATCATTCTGGACAAGACTATACGAATGTTCCCAGATTCGATCCAAAATCAAATCAAACGCCACTAAACATTCCTATACTATTTCTTACAAAAGAAGGACAAAAATATCTTGGGTTTTCAAACAAGGCGAGCTATGATATAGATTTATTTATATCCATCAATAAAAGGATACGAATAGCCCACAATGTTATTGGTTTTCTGGACAAAAAAGCACCATTTACCATGATCATCGGTGCTCATTATGACCATTTGGGTAGAGGAGAGGATGGGAATTCAATGTCTAAACAAGCGAACCGTTCCGAAATACACAATGGGGCAGATGATAACGCTAGTGGAACCGCAGCATTACTTGAACTAGCATACAAACTTTCTATAAATCACTCTTATCTGAATTTTAATATCCTTTTCATAGCTTTTTCAGGTGAAGAGCTTGGCTTGCTAGGCTCTCGATATTTTACCGAACACCCCACTATTGATCTTTCTAAAATACAAGCTATGATCAACATGGATATGGTAGGAAGACTGAACCAAAGTAATTTAACTATGACGCTTGGTGGATATGGAACCTCCCCCTCTTGGTCACAAATATTAACAAAAGTTAAAACAAACATTAAATTAAAGTATGATTCAAGCGGTACTGGCCCAAGTGATCATACATCCTTTTATAGAAAAAATATTCCCGTAATTTTTTTATTTACAGGTTTACATGATGATTATCATAGACCGTCGGATGATGCAGAAAAAATATATTATAGGGGCGTATCCATGATTGTAGATCTTGTTTCATCTATTGTATATCATACTGAAGCAGATAAAAAAATTGAATTTTTACCGACACGAGAACGGCAAACAACAACCAGCGCTAGATTCACCGTTTCACTAGGCATAATGCCAGATTACTCTTTCGACGGACAGGGTGTTCGGGTAGATGGCGTTAGTGAAGGAAAAATTGCCCAAAAAGCTGGCATACTAGCAGGTGATATTCTTATATCCCTTGGACAAGGAAAAATTCAAAGCGTAGAATCCTACATGCAATTATTATCAAAATTTAAAAAAGGAGATACCACAACCGTGTCAATTTTAAGAAAAGGACAAGAACTAATCTTCGATATCATTTTCTAATGAAACTTATAATAGACAATTCGGAAATGGTAGATGACTTTTTTGTCAACACAAGATGTCTGGGAATTGTAACACCTCTTAAAAATTATCAGTTTTGTTGGAATATAAACTACCATCTTGGTTTCCATTTCACCGCAGCCACAAAGGATACATTAAATTTAAAAAAACAAGATCGTAATTATCATTTTAATTTATATACATACACCCCTAGTGAAATTTGCCAACATTATCTATATCAAAATCAATTTGAGGGAGGATACCTACTACCAGAATGGAAGCATGTTGACTACATATGGCTCATTAGGTCTGACGTAGACCTTGATTTACTTACAAAAGACGTTACTGAATCGTTAAAGACAATATCGAATATTATGATAGTAATACATTTACCACAAGAGAAAATCAAAAACCCAGTACATCTAATTATTTAAACACCATGTGGAAACAAACAGAAAACAAACTTAAAAAAGAATACACATTCTCAGATTTTAAAGAAGCGTTTAAATTCATGAGTCTGGTGGCTGAAAAAGCAGAAGAGTTAAACCATCACCCCAATTGGTCTAATTGCTGGAATGCGGTTTCTATACAATTGTCTACACACGATGCGGGTGATATTATTACGCCCCTTGATTACCTTTTAGCCGAAAAGATTGATCTAATTTTTGATACTTATTTCACCAACACCCGACCAACATGATTATTAACAATAGTACCTATCGGAATGGTAAACTGTTCTAAACCACAAGATATCATCTTATCTACAACCTCATCTAATGAAGATGCATCTACGCTGATCAGAAGTCCCCCACTTGTCTGTGGATCACTCAAAATAATTTGCTCTATGGATCCATCACCTATCCCCAAAACATCATTTTTATAACTTTTCCAATTTCTGCTTAGTCCACCAGAAACACAACCCCTTTGAATATAATACGCCAAATTCCCGCTTAACTCTAACACAGCATCCTTTTCGATAACAGCGCCCACCCCAGACCCCTTTACCATCTCTAACAAATGTCCTAAAAGCCCAAATCCTGTAACATCAGTCATTGCATGGACGCCATCTATTCCACACAATAACATACCTAACTTATTTAGTTGCACCATTTGACTTGTAGCCACCCCTATATCATTTGGCAACAATAATCCTTTTTTTTCGGCTGTAGCTAGTATACCCACGCCTAGCCTCTTCGTTAGTATTATATAATCGCCGAAGCAAGCGGTACTATTTCTCTTTATATTTTTTTTATGTACTATTCCATTTACTGCGAGTCCAAATATCGGCTCAGATGCATCGATACTGTGTCCGCCTGCTAGGGCTATTCCCGCTTCATGACAAATTGATCTGCCTCCCGCAATAATTTTTTGCGCAACCTCAGAAGACAGTTTATCTATTGGCCACCCAAGAATAGCCAAAGCCATGATAGGCTTTCCCCCCATAGCATAAACATCACTTATTGCATTTGCAGCGGCTATACGTCCAAAATCAAAAGCATCATCTACAATAGGCATAAAAAAATCAGTAGTCGAGATCACACAGTGATCCTCTGATAGCTCAAAAATTGCTGCATCATCTTTGGAGTTATTTCCTACTAATAATCCTACATTATCTGGACCTACAAAGGCACCATTAAGAATTTCTTCTAAAACCGCAGGAGACAACTTGCAACCACAACCAGCACCATGCGAAAAACTAGTCAATTTAACCATAGCCTCAATTTTTGTATAGTCTTAGCCATAAAACATGCATCTAATTCATCAAATGATATAATTTTTAACTCCTCTCTCTCTTCTTTTTTAGCATTTAATGATTTTATATATAGCCGGTCATAATATTTTAATAATATAATAAAAGCATCTTTTATATCACCAGAATCCAGAAGTCCTAATACCTTTAAAGAATCTCCGCCTAAACGCTTTTGAATTCTTAGCACCGCATCCTTTAATTGGTTTACACTAAATTCACCATAGACATTTATTATTTCATTCAATCTCACATTTTCTGGTATATCCAAAAACAAGAGACGTTTCGTCTTTAATCGAATCCATAAAGATTTTGGTATATTAACATTGCCTATTCGTTGACTTTCGTCTTCTATCCAAATGTTTGCATCACCATTCTTTTTGGATACACACTCCGTTTTCGTAAAAAGCTCTAACGCCAACAAATTTTCAAAATATTCTTGGCTTGGTTGGTTATCGCCTTGTCCTAATCGACCAAAAGCTGATCCTCTATGATTAGCCAATCTCTCCAGATCTATAACAGCATCTCCCAATAATTCCAATTCGCGAAGTATGCGCGTTTTTCCGGAACCAGTATACCCACCCAGTACTTTAATTTTCCAGTCTTTTTCTAGTTGATCTAGAGCCCAATGCCTGAAAACCTTATAACCACCAACCAGCGTACTTACATTAAAACCATAGAGATCTAATAACCAAGACATTGCAGCACTGCGCATCCCCCCTCTCCAGCAATAAAGAATAATTTTTGCTCCTCCTACTTGATCTTTATAATACCCTTTACAAAACGTCTCTGCTTGCTGTATATAACTTATTAAGTTAGGACCAAAAATTCTAAGCCCTTCTCGAATTGCTAATTCCTTCCCGAGCTGTTTATATAGTGTTCCTATATTCGACCTCTCGTCATCTTTAAAGAGTGGTAAATTTATCGCCCCAGGAAACCTTGCCTTATTGAACTCAGAGGGGCTTCTTACATCAAATACAGGACAATATCTACTCTTTTCTATAAATTCCTCTATAGTGATCGACCTGGCTGGCATACTTCCAGGTATGGGTAGGTTTACTTATTCATACTTGTTAGAAACTCATAGTTATCTTTTGTCCCCCGCAACTGTTTGAGTAACAGGTTCATGGCCTCTTCGCTGTTCATGTCTGCCAAATGGTTTCTCAACACCCACATTTTCTGTAACGCATCTTTATCCAATAGGAGATCTTCTCGTCTTGTTGATGAGGAAGTGACATCGATCGCAGGGAATATTCTTCTATTGGCAAGTTTTCTATCTAATACCAGTTCCATGTTGCCCGTCCCCTTAAATTCCTCAAAGATCACCTCATCCATCTTACTGCCTGTATCGATGAGTGCAGTTGCCAGAATGGTGAGTGACCCACCATTTTCAATTTTTCTAGCTGCGCCAAAAAATTGTTTTGGTTTTAACAATGCGTTTGCCTCTACACCCCCAGACAACACCTTACCCGAGGATGGAGCTACTGTATTATGTGCTCTCGCCAATCGGGTGATAGAATCCAGCAAGATGATGACATCATGACCACATTCCACCAATCTTTTTGCTTTTTGCAACGCTATTGCCGAAACCTTAACGTGTTTATCGGCAGGCTCGTCAAATGTGGAAGCAATGACTTCTGCCTTTACACTCCGCTCCATATCGGTAACTTCCTCTGGTCTTTCATCAATGAGCACAACCATGAGGTAACAATCAGGGTGGTTCAGCGCTATTGCATTTGCCACTTCTTTAAGTAGCATTGTTTTACCAACCTTTGGCTGAGCTACAATCAAACCACGCTGCCCTTTTCCTATTGGTGTAAATAAGTCAATAAGCCTGGTTGACAAATTATCAGGTTGGGTGAAAAGATTTAGCTTTTCAAAAGGGAACAAGGGTGTTAGATAGTCAAATGGTACCCTATCTCGTACTTCTTCCGGTCTTTTGTTATTTAGAGTTTCAACCTTGTAGAGTGCGAAATACTTCTCTCCCTCTCTTGGCGGTCTGATGGACCCATAAACAGTATCCCCCGTCCTCAATCCAAATACCTTTATCTGTTGTGGAGCGACGAACACATCATCTGGAGAGGACAAATAGTTATAATCACTCGAACGTAAAAAACCATACCCGTCGGGCATCATCTCTAAAACCCCCTCACCCATTATCAACCCATCATATTCTATATTAAATACAACTTCTCTTTTTATGATTGACGGCCTTATATGCTGCGATGGCCCACTGCCATTTTGCTCATTTTCAGACGTAATGGGTTGAGCGCTCTGTATATCTTCCGTATCTCCCAACCCCACATCAACCGATGATGGAATATTTATAGGGACTGGTTGTTCTTCGTTCTCATCGATAACCGCGGGAACACCTTCCAGTGGAATTTTTCTCTTATAAGGCCTAGTAACCTTGACGACTTCTGACCCCCCCTCAATATTCTGTTTTTTTGAACCTGGTTTTCGTCCACGCTTTGATTTTACAACCGTACCATTTTGTTCAACGGGTACCGTTCCTTTCGATGTCAGTAAAATTTTTTGGATCAAGGCTTCTTTATCAAGCCCCCCAATATCTTGAATTTGAAGCTGAGAAGCTACATCAATCAATTCCGGAACGAGCATCTCGTTCAGCTGTTGAATTTCATACATACATGGCAGATTGGGAAAAACCGGCTATCCGGTATACGTTTACTGAACCTTTGAGTTGGGTGAATAAAAAGCAGCCGAGAAAGGCAATGCTCGAAATGGATGGGATAACACAATATTAGCGACTTTTGCTGGATATTCCAAAAATCTAGCCCGATTGGATGCTAAATCAACAAAGAAGAAGCAAAGGGAAACCCCTAACAACCTAAAATATATAAAAAATGTTTAATATTAAAACCAAAATCAAATCTATTTTTCTGGAGCTTCCCATAGGCTCCACTATCACTGTGATGGGTTGGGTTCGAACTTTTAGAAACAATCAGTTTATCAGCCTAAATGATGGTTCTACCATTCAAAATCTTCAATTATACCTTCCATTAGGCAGTTTCGATGATTCCATCTGTAAAAGATTGACAACATCTTCATCAATTAAAGCTACCGGGGAATTAATCTCTTCACAAGGGAAAGGTCAAGAAATCGAATTAAAGGTTGAAAAACTTGAAATACTGGGTGATTCACCAGCAGATTTATATCCACTACAACCCAAAAAACACAACTTAGAGTTTCTCAGGGAGCAAGCACATTTACGCATGCGTACGAATACATTTGGGTCCGTTTTCAGAATTCGTCATGAACTTGCCTTTGCAATACATTCATATTTTCATCAAAGAGGTTTTCTATATTGGCATACTCCTATCATTACCTCCAGTGATGCCGAAGGCGCCGGAGAAATGTTCAGGGTGACAACCCTGCCACCTACTGGAGCTTCCACCTTGCCAGACGGCTCATTAGATTTCAATGCTGATTTTTTTGGTAAACAGACTCACCTGACTGTTAGTGGTCAATTGGAAGGAGAACTGGCTGCTATGGCTTTTGGTGAGATCTATACATTCGGTCCGACATTCAGGGCTGAAAACTCGAACACAACCCGCCACTTAGCTGAGTTCTGGATGGTGGAGCCTGAAATGGCTTTTTATGATCTTGAAGACAACATGGACCTAGCTGAATCTTTTATAAAATCGATCATTCAACAAGTTTTATCTCAAGGAAGAGAGGACCTTCAGTTCCTCGAACAGCGATTGATAGATGAAGAAATGCAACTACCCGCTGATAAAAGAAGCCCATATACATTGATACAAAAACTCGAACTCGTTAGGGATACGCCTTTTGTTCGCATTTCTTATACCGAAGCTGTCAATATTCTTATACAATCCAACCCATACAAAAAAAAGAAGTTTGCCTATGATATTCAGTGGGGTATGGATCTACAAAGCGAACATGAACGATATCTGGTGGAAAAACATTTCAAGCAACCTGTTATAGTATACAATTATCCAAAAGAAATTAAAGCATTCTACATGCGTCAAAATACAGATGGTAAAACCGTGGCGGCTATGGATATATTAGCACCCGGTATCGGTGAAATCGTCGGAGGATCACAGCGGGAAGAGCGATATGATATGTTGTTGTCAAGAATGAATCAATTACAAATTCCTCATCAGCAACTACATTGGTATTTAGATACCCGCCGGTTTGGCACCGTACCCCATGCGGGTTTTGGTCTTGGTTTCGAGCGAATGGTTCAATTTGTGACCGGGATGTCTAACATACGTGATGTCATACCATTCCCTAGAACACCTAAATCTGCATTATACTAGACGAAGTCTGTTATACCCAGCAACAGCAAGTCGTTTTTTATTATGATTATCGTTAAATTAGTTGGAGGCCTTGGAAACCAGATGTTTCAATATGCGATTGGAAAACATTTATCCATTCACCACAAAACAATCCTCAAAATAGACAAAGGTATCCTTGGGAATGAATTCCAAAAAGGAGTTACCCCGCGAAAGTTAGATTTACAATTACTAAATACAGAAATTAATCTTGCAAGCGCCGATGAAATAGAATCTTTTACAAGGCTTAATCGGAATCGATATGTTAGAGGGCTCATGCGTTATTTTCCATCATTCTTCAAAAAAGCCTTCATATCAGAATCTGGATATCGCTTTCATGCAAACTTTCTACATTTTCCTGTAGATACCTACCTACTGGGATTCTGGCATTGTTCCAAATATTTTTCTTCGATTAGGGAAACCCTTATAAAAGAATTTACACCTAAATCAGCAGTATCAGAAAATAATAATATCTATTTAAATAAAATAAAAGAAAGCAATAGCCTAGGGATTCATATTCGAAGAGGTGATTACATTTCAAATCCTTCCGCATCTAAATACCATGGCGTACTTGATTCATCATATTATTATGAAGCAGTACAACTCATTTCAAGAACACATCCTAATCTACATATATTTATCTTTTCAGACGACGCACACTGGGTAATTCATAATCTCCAATTTAATTATCCAACCACATACGTACAAAATAATATTGATGATCAATCAGTATTTGATTTTTATCTAATGAGTCAATGTAAACACCAAATTATTGCAAATAGTACCTTTAGCTGGTGGGCTGCGTGGTTAAACCAACATATAGATAAAATGGTGATTGCACCAAGAAAATGGTTGTCTAATAAGAAGCAAACATGGTCATCTGTATACCCTGATGATTGGATTCTTATATAGTCGAGTTAAAAACAATAACTCCTATCTCGACAGAAAATATTCTCTTATTCTCCTCTCAACATCCTCTTCTAAATTTTTATAGAATAAATTATAATCACCCGCGTGGTAATTTTTCATATTCATGAACAATGAGCCAATAAATTTTGGTTTTGAAATATACAGGGCATCTCCTTTTACTTTAGCAACCAATGCATTTCTATAGGTTTTCTGATAGTTATAGAGCACCATTCCTTTGTGATCTTGTCTTTTAGATAGTGTCGTATCTATTGTCCATAAGATGGGATTTACTACCACCTTCGATTCATCAGTAGGGTTCAGATTTGTATGACCATAATTCATTGCATAGGTTCTCCATGAAATCATACATCCTACCATATTTGTATCCTTACAAACTGCTATCTTATCATCCATCCTAGGAACTGGCATTCCTATTAAATAGGCAGCAACCAATTGACTCTTTTCAGAAGACGATAATATCACTTCTTTTAATAATTGATATGCGTGTGTTGTCCCTTGGCTGTGGGATGCCAATATAAAAGGACGATTCTTCCCCCTAAATGCTAAAAATGTATTAAACGATTGAACTACATCATTATATGCCAGCTCAAATGCCTTCTTCTTCGCCAGCGAATCTTTCGTGTAATACATTGAAATATGTGCTTGTCGATATCTAGGAGCATATATACGACAGTTCTTTTTAAAGACACTGGCCTGATAGAGCACGGCTGTATAATCCGTCTTCTTGTTTATATAGGGATCATCAATATGCGCATTATCACCATATTTCATATTATCTTCTGTAAATGTGGTAGGATGTAAATAAAACACATCGACTTTTTGATCATTATAAAACTTTTTTTCCCTCCTTCTCAAACTATCAGATGGATCCCATTTACCCGGATGAGCTGCCCAATATTCTAATTTTTCATAATCCGGATTACCCCCAATCGAAGAAAAAGCATCTGCTCCTGTGTATGGGCGAACTTTCGGGAAACAGCCACCTAATACCGGCAAAACACACACAAATACAAAAAATATCCTTAAATTATCCATTATTCCATTTTATTTATATACTTTAATTTAAAATAAATCTATGCATATTCCCATTGTCGATTTGGCTATGTATAAGAATGGCTCTGTCACGGAAAGAAAGCAGTTTGTAGACTTATTAGGGCATTCCTTTGAACATGTTGGCTTTGTATCTGTCAAAAATCATGGTATTCCATCTTCACTCATCCGAAATCTATATGATATAACAAAACAATTTTTTTCATTGCCAAACGAAGTTAAGATATCATATGAAATACCCCATTTACACGGTCAACGTGGATATACATCATTTGGTAAAGAACATGCAAAAGGCAGCCCAGCTCCAGATTTAAAAGAATTTTTTCAATTTGGACAGTTGCCAAATGATACAGAACCATATCCATCAAACGTTCAAGTTGCTGAGATTGTTGGGTTTAACGATTGCTTCGAAGAAGCCTTTTCCTGTTTTGAAAAGAGTGGATTTTACCTGCTACATGCCATTTCCGATTATCTCCACTTACCATCAGATTTTTTCACAAGGCAAATTCAGTACGGTAATTCCATTTTACGTGCGATTCATTATCCTCCGATATTAAGTGAGCCCGAGTCGTCTATTCGTGCAGAACAACATGAAGACATCAATCTGATCACATTGTTGGTAGGTGCATCTGCAGAAGGCTTACAGATCTTATCAAAAAACAATGAATGGTTACCGGTAGTTTCATCACCCGATCAGATTGTAGTCAATGTAGGAGATATGCTGCAGAGATTAACCAATGATCTTTTAAAGAGCACAACCCATCGCGTTATTAATCCACCGAGGGACCAGTGGCACACTTCTAGATTCTCTATTCCTTTCTTTCTTCATCCCGTCAGTCAGATGTCGCTTGCTTGCCTAGATTCCTGCATTTCAGACCATTTACCTAAACGCTATGAAGATTTGACGGCAGGCCAATACTTAGATGAACGATTGAAAGAAATAGGCCTAAAAAAATAACCCTTGTTCTTTCGTAGGCATATTGATTTCCTTAAAGCAGTATTGCTGCATGCCATGACATCCTTTGGTGGTCCACAAGGACATTTCTCTATGATGTTAAAAATATTTGTCGAAAGAAGGAATGATATATCGGAAAAACAGCTACATGATTTTAATGCCTTCTGTCAACTACTTCCTGGTGCGTCATCCACACAAATATTAATTTTAATTGGTTATAAAAAAGGAGGTCTACCCTTGTCTATTCTCACCCTGCTCTTATGGATTTTACCTGCTGCCACATTTATGGGAATAGCTGCAATAATATTAACCGCTTATCCCTCTAACAGTAAGGTGATAGATAGCATTCAGTTTCTTCCGCCCATCGCCATTGGATTTATAGGATACGCAGCATGGAGGTCTTATCAAATCATACGAAAAAAAGTATTTTTTATTATACTAACATTATTTATAATAGTCATATGTCTAACTTTCTTTAAACAGCCGATTATTTTCCCTATCGTTATCTTCGTTGCCAGTCTTATCACTATATTCTTTTATTCTGAACAAATTGCAACGAACGAGCAACGTCCCATCACAGTACGATGGAAATTTTTAACCATTTTCCTTCTCACTTTTTTAGTATCTGGGTCACTTTCAGAATTAGCGAGAAAAAACAATTGGGGATTAAGACCTTATTTCAACCTCTTTGAAAACGGATATCGATTTGGGAGTATTATTTTTGGTGGAGGAGATGTTCTCATTCCGTTGATGTACGAGCAGTATGTTGCTCGTCCTACATCCAAGAAAATCAAAGAAAATAATAGCAATGCGTTAAAAATGGATCGCACCGTTTTTTTAGCAGGTGCAGGATTTATCAGAGCAGTTCCAGGACCTGTTTTCTCATTTGCATCTTTTGCAGGGGCTTCAGTTCTTATTTCGAAAGGATCTGGAAATCAATGGATAGGCATGTTGGTAGCCACAGTCGCCATCTTTCTTCCAAGCTTTCTATTGGTTCTTTTTTTTTATCCCCTCTGGGAATATTTGCATGGTTTCAATTTTTTATACCCATTGCTAAAAGGGATTCATGCAGCAACGGTGGGCATCATGTTTGCATCTGTCATTTACTTATCCACTGATCTATTATACATTCATTACTCCTCTATAGAGAAAACACTCTCATCAATATTTTTTATTTGTATCACCTTAATTTATTTATCCACCACAAAGCTTAATCCTGCCTGGTTGGTTATAGGTTCCCTTATTTTAGGTTATTTTTCTTCTTACCCCCTTCTGTAATAATTACCCTTTTCTATTTCTTCTCGAACCGACTCTGGTACGTAATATCGTATGCTGTGTCCTTCCTGCCAAATCTTACGTATCATAGAGGCAGATATATCTAATAATGGCGCTTTACACAGTACTATGTTCCCACTGACATCAGATTCTACAGGAAAACCTTTACGTATGTATACATATATCTTACGCTCTCTACAGAGTTTATCAGCTTTTTTCCACTTTCCAATATTCATATAACTATCACTTCCCATGATGATGCAAAATTCATGTGATGGATATTTATCATCCAATGCCTGTAAAGTATCTATTGTGTACGAAGGTCTTGGTAGTTGAAATTCAATATCACACACTCGAAAACCGGGTACCCCATCTGTAGCGAGTTTGGTCAAATGAAGCCTGTGAAACTCATTTAGTAAATATTGTTCTGCTTTAAATGGGTTTTGTGGTGACACTACAAACCAAATTTGATCTAAATCTTCTTGATATAATAAATGATTGGCAATGATTAGATGCCCGTGATGTATTGGGTTAAACGAGCCAAAATATAGACCTACTTTTATCATGCTGATATGCTTTCTACCTCAATTAAAGCTGCCTCTTCCCGTCTCAATCCAATCAAATATCCACTGATTCGTACTGCGATAGGGTCTGAATCCCATGTTCTATGTTCGATTCCAACTATTTCTCCAGGTATAAACCCCATCTCTAGTAACTTTAATGTCAAGCTATCTTCACGTATCGATATAATTTTACCCCGGTTGCCCGGTTGCAGCTCATTTAATGTCATATACTGATACTTTCTTTATGAATAATATTTTATTCCATCACTCTCGAAAAGCTAAACTCACAGACATACAAAAATTACGAGCATTTATCTTGGAACGTTGCAGAAGCCAAAACTACCACATCGACTGTATTCAATTCATTTTTGTTGATGATAAAAGTCTTTTGCACCTCAATCAACAATATCTACAACATGACTACTACACGGATATTCTCACATTTGAATTCAGCAATACCCCAAAACATCTACTCGCGGACATTTATATTAGTATCGATCGAGTGAAAGATAATGCCCATCAATATCAGGTTCCCTATAACCAGGAATGTCATCGCATCATTTTTCATGGCATTCTCCATTTGCTAGGATATTCCGATGCAACCCCAACATCCAAACAGGCCATGACTCTTATGGAAGACGAATGGTTACAATATTATTTTATTTAATATGTATGCAATAAATGCATAGATATTCTATTGTTTCACGTGGAACATCCCACCTTCCACACCCCAGATATACAGTCACCCATCTATATTTCATTTTTATCTTAAGAATTACCTTCTTTGTTCCACGTGGAACATATCCCATAGATTAGAGCCGTTACCTTTACTGCATGTTTCTAACCTACGACATCATAGTAGTGGGCGCAGGCCATGCGGGTTGCGAAGCCGCTGCGGCTGCCGCCCAGATGGGTAGTCGCGTTCTGCTTCTCACTATGAATATGCAGACCATGGGACAAATGAGCTGTAATCCTGCTATGGGTGGTATTGCCAAGGGTCAGATTGTGCGCGAAATTGATGCAATGGGCGGTTATTCGGGTATTGTCACCGACCGCTCGATGATCCAATTTAGGATGTTGAACCGATCCAAAGGGCCGGCCATGTGGAGTCCTCGCGCCCAGAGCGATCGAATGCTGTTTTCTCAAGAATGGAGAAGCTGTCTGGAACAGACCAAAGGTTTGGATTTCTATCAGGATGTGGTCGTCGGCCTCCTCATTCGTAAGGGATCTTGCACAGGAGTCATTACTGCAATGGGACACCAGATTGAATCAAAGGCAGTTATCCTGACCAATGGAACCTTTTTGAATGGTATCATCCATGTTGGGGAGAAGCAATATGCCGGCGGAAGAATGGCTGAGCGTGCTTCCAGCGGTATTACTGAACAACTGATATCTCTTGGATTCGAAAGCGATCGGTTGAAGACGGGAACACCGCCTCGCATCGATGGCAGAAGCCTGAACTATAGTCGGATGGAAGAACAACCCGGTGATTCAGAAATCAGTGGGTTTAGTTATCTGGGAAAGCCAAGACTGCAATCAGCCGATCAACGAAGTTGCTGGATCACCTACACCGACCCTAGCGTTCATGATACACTGAAGGAGGGCTTTGACCAAAGCCCTATGTTCTCCGGCCGCATCGATGGTATAGGACCCCGCTACTGCCCCAGTATCGAGGACAAGATCAATCGGTTTTCAGACCGTGACAGACACCAACTCTTTGTCGAACCCGAAGGTTGGAATACCATCGAAATCTACGTAAATGGCTTTTCAACATCCCTTCCGGAAGCCATTCAAATCAAAGCATTGCGAAAAGTACCAGGTTTCGAGCAATGCCGCATCTTTCGTCCTGGGTATGCCATCGAATACGACTACTTCCCTCCTACACAATTAGACTATAATCTGGAGACGAAACGGATCCGACGCCTTTTTTTCGCAGGCCAAATCAATGGAACCACTGGATACGAGGAAGCGGCCTGCCAAGGTATGATGGCCGGTATCAATGCACACCTGCATTTACAGGATCAGCCTCCCCTGATCCTGAAACGAAGCGAAGCCTATATCGGGGTACTCATAGACGACCTTGTCAGTAAAGGCACCCGTGAACCCTACCGCATGTTCACCTCCCGGGCAGAGTTCCGAACCTTGCTGCGGCAAGACAATGCTGACTTGCGTCTGACCCGCCTAAGTCACAACATCGGATTGGCATCCGCTGAACGACTGGAAAGAGTCCAACAAAAAGAAAAAGAAGTCAAACAGATTCGACAATCGTTGAAGGAAATATCCGCCACCCCTGACGATATCAATGGATTTCTGACCTGTCGCAATGCACCCCCCATCATACAAAGACAAAAAATCCATCAACTGTTGCTGCGGCCAGGTATCGGGCTAAAAGACCTCACCCAATGTCTTCCCAAACTCCGGGAGCAAATAACCACCCATTCTCCAGAAGCCATCGAACAAGCAGAGATACAAGTGAAATACGAAGTCTATATCGAAAAAGAACAAGAACTCGTCAAACGAATGAGTGACATGGAAGACCTTGCCATACCCGTTCAATTCGATTATCATAAAGTACAGGCCATAAGTGCCGAAGCCAGAGAAAAATTGGGCAAAGCAAGGCCTAAAACCTTGGGTCAAGCGTCTCGTATATCTGGAATCAACCCCAGTGATGTACAAATCCTCCTGGTATATATGGGACGCTAGCTCTGCCCAATATAGATGGATTCAACCCCAATGACCAATTCCATCCACTCATGCTTCTGTCTCCAGACATTCAGGCACAATTCCCCCACTTTGACAACAACCTGTTAGATACCATTGCCCGCATCGGCCAATGGAAGACATTCCAGGAAGGGGAGATCGTGATTCGGAAAGGACAATTTATCCGTTCCACCGTACTCATTGTGCATGGAAGAGTCAAACTATACCGGGAAAACGATTCAGGCGAGGAATTCTTCATGTACCACATCGAAACCGGAGAAGCCTGTGCCCTCAGCATCCTATGTGGCATTCGAAACATCTCGAGCCATGTCGGAGCTGTCGCCATGGAAGAAACAGACACCATCCTCATTCCAATCGAACACATGGATACCCTCATGACCCAACATACTTCTTGGTACCACTTCGTCATGGAGACCTACCGCACACGATTTGAAGAACTCCTCACCGTCGTCGATGACATCGCCTTCAAAAATATGGATGAACGCCTAAACTCCTACCTCCAAAGACAAGCGCAAGCCCTTGGTAATCAACTCTACCTGACCCATCAGGAAATCGCCAAAGACCTCAACACCTCCAGAGAAGTCATTTCCCGTTTACTGAAAAAAATGGAGAAAAAAGGAATGATAGCCCTGCATCGGAACCACATCGACAGCAGCAGACTCTGTAAGTGAAATAAATATCTACCCCGCACCATCTTACTCCCGCACCGGGAAAAATGAAATATATTAGTCTACTAAAATAGTAGACTAATTACAACCTTTCTCTTTCCCTCACTTTCTGTACATTGAAATATGAAACGAATCCTACTTATTCTCCTGTTAGGATGGCAGCATCAAGCGATGGCGCAAACAACACCGCGCCTACAAATCATTTGGGACATGAATGCCCGTGACACTGCCGAGCATTCAGCCATCTTCCGACAAGTCAACAATGTACTCACGGCGGACCCCAACGCGCGTATAGAAGTCGTCTTTCACGGCAACGCCATTTGGGTGATGACAAAAGACAGCTCACTGCATGTCCAGAAGATACATAGAGATCTCCAGCGGGGCGTGACCTTTGTCGTATGCAACAACAGCATGCGCCGTTTGAAGGTCGATGCCTCCCAACTGCTGCCAGGCGTCACCATCGTTCCCGTGGCCATCATCGAACTTGCCCGCAAACAACAAGAAGGCTGGAGCTACCTCAAATTAGCCCATTGAAACAAGCCCGCTATCCCATATACCACCTTAAATCCCAACCAACGTCAAAGCCTAGTCGGCAACCGACTTCGGTAAACTCGCCAGCACTGCCCGGATCTCTTCATAACGAATTTCCGCTCCCACTTTCTCTTTAAGGACTTTCAAGGGCTGGACTGCACCTGCCTCCATGGCAGACAAAATCTTTGTCACCTTTTCGGGTTCGACGATGCCATCCAAACTCAACTCCCCCGACGCAATGAAAGGTATAAGATGCCCGTAGACCGTTGGCAGCGCCAGGCTACGGCTGGCGGCGATGCCATCCACGCCCATACCCGACTGGAACATCTCCAGAGAAAGATGGGCGGAAGGCAGTTTGCCTGTTTGGTGGGCGGAAGATGGCTTCGGGGGCACCAGCGATGTTTCCAGGAGTCCCAAGTCAATTCCCTCCTGTGCTCTCTTATCGGCTAACTCCAGCAAAGAGTCAATAGCCTGTCGGTCGGCCAACCCCTTTGACAGCGCTAATGAATCCTGCAGCAAATGGGCTTTTTTCTCGACTATTCCCACCAGATGTCGCAGCACTGCCACAGGCTTCTTCTGCCGGCTTCTCAACCGAATACTTCGGATCTCCTCTTCTAACTTAATCAGGCAAGTCTCCAACTGCTCCATAAAATATCGAACGGCCGACTGGCATCGCTCCAACAACTGGATATATCCATTTGGCTCGTCTGTGTCCAATAGCTCCGTCAGCTGTTTTGAAAAAATGATGGCCGTCTCTTGAAGCTTCGTAAACTGCAATATAGCCTCTGAAATCACCGTGGCTTCAGGTCTGGGCTCCTCCGAAAATCTGAATGACGGCTGATCCTGCAGCCGACGCAGGGAGCGGAGGATGCGACTGAAGTCGAAAGCCTCAAGGATAGACTTTCGGATGAACCTCAACTTGTCCCGATTCAATGCCTCCACCAATGTCTGCAGTGGAAAATCTTGCTGGGTAAACGCAAACACCCTTGCGTCTGTCTGAATGCTGGAGGGATGAATCCTCGACTTGAGGATCATGCCAGAAAGGCCTGTCAGTCGACTCAGGGCCACATATACTTGTCCGGCTGTAAATGAGTCACCTGCATCGATGATGGCTTTCTCAAAAGTCAGTCCCTGGCTCTTGTGAATGGTGATGGCCCAGGCAAGCCGGATCGGAAATTGCCTGAAAGATCCCAACTCCTCTTCCTCTATTCGCTCTCTTTCCTTGTCGTATCGATAACGTATGTTCTTCCAGGTCTCCGACTCCAATTCAATACTTTCTGACGCATCATCGAAGCGGATGAAGATACGCTGTCCGTCCTCTATGCGGTCAACCTTGGCCAGCTTGCCGTTGAAATATCGCCTCGACTCACCCTTGTCGTTTCGGATGAACATGATGCGTGCATCTTTCTTCAATGCCAGTCGGGGTTCGGCCGGGTAGCTTTTTTCAGGGAAATCGCCTTCGACCTCAGCATCAAAAAAAACGAGTTCACCCGGCAAGGCTGCCAGTGCCCGGTGGTTCATGAGATCGGCCTTGGCATTGTGCGTCGTCAGCGTGATGTGAAAATCTTCTTCTTCCGGCTGATGCAATGGCCGGTAGTATCGGTGAAGTACTGCGAGATCCTCCGGGTTGACCTCGTTGTTCCGGATGGCACTTAATAGTTGGATGAAATCTGGATCTCGTTGACGCCATACTTTTTTCAACTCGATACAAATAGGTGGGCATTGCTTCATCACCTTGGCATCAAAGAAGAAAGGGCTATCATAATATGCTTTCATCCATTCCCAATCCTCCGGCTTCACGACGGGTGGTAGCTGGAACATATCTCCGATAAACAACATCCGTACACCGCCAAAGGGCAGCGTACTCTTTTTCCGGACCTGACGGAGCATAGTATCCATCGCATCCAACATGTCTGCACGCAGCATGGAAACTTCATCAATGACCATTACCTCCAGCTCTTCGAACAACTCTTTCTTCTGTGCACTATACCGCACATGACGTAGGATGGTCTCCGGCGTTTGGATCGAAACGGCAGCAGTCCTCCATGTATCCAGCTGTTCCGGAATGAATAAAGATGGTGCTAGTTGAAAGAAAGAATGGATGGTCACGCCACCTGCGTGTATGGCTGCGACTCCCGTCGGTGCTAATACGACCATGTTTTGGTCTGTTTCCTGCTTGATCCGTCGTAGGAAAGAGGTCTTTCCGGTGCCGGCCTGCCCGGTCAGGAATACATGCTGATCCGTATACCGAATGTATTGCAGGGCCAGCTCGAAATCAGTATGGGCCAGATCGATGGACATGGAACGATAAGTTACCGAAAAGATCTGTGGCTGTCAAAGAGGAAACAGCAGCGGCACCTGTTATTTTTCGCACCCCTCACCGTAAAGCCTCGATGCTATAGCCGGCCTTTCGCAACAGAGAGAGCAATCCTTCTTTCCCGGCAAGGTGCCCCGCTCCGACGGCAAAGAATACCGAAGCATTCGACATGGCCTGCTGCATCATAGGTATCCATCTTCGGTTCCGTTGCTGCAGCAACAATGCTTCGAAGCCAGCCATGTCAGGCGCCGCTTGAGTCATGGCTGAGAGCACCGGCAGATTTTCTGTCCGATAAGCTTCTACCATGTGCAGGAACTCTGTCTGCTGGTTGGAAAAATCTTGTATCATCTCCCAGATCATACGCGCCTGCGCCGTATCTGGGATCTGGTCGAACACGCCAAACTGATCTTCCAAAGTTTCCAATCCATCCACCTCCTTGCGTTGCCTCCGCGCGATCTCCATCAGCTTTTCCTCAACCGAAACGGGCTTACGACATCTGGGCACTTTAGTATACAAAGCACTCAGCAGGGTGAAGGGCCGCATGCGATGGAAGACGGGGAGCCCTATCCCTAGGGAATCTTTCAGGAACTGGTCGATATGGGCGTACTGCTCAGCTGTGAAAAGTTCTTTCAATGGCTGTCGGACTTGCATCGACAAGCGCATCGTCTTGAGCATCAAACCAGGCTGGTCCATATCCATTTCAAGGCAAAGCTTCTCAGACTGCTGGAAAGCGGACTGCAGAGCATCGGAGAACTGCAGTGACTCCGGACAGATGAGGTGGATGGTACCAAAGAGGTATGAAGGCTTGGAGAGCCCATTGCCGGAAATTTTCCATAGCAGAGCACTGTCCTGCGTTTGCCCCTGGAGAGCGCACACAATACATAAAAGCCCTGTCCATAAGTGCTGGCCGTATCTGACAACGCGGAGTGTCATAAGATAGAATGTCACCAAAATATTTTTCCCGACGACTTGTCGGGGATTATGGGCAGTGCTCCGGAAGCCTAGCTTAGCTGCAGCCGTCTGGCAGCTTCTCTTAGCGTCTCCTCCTTTTTGCAAAAGCAGAAACGGAGCATCCGGTGATCAGTCTCCTCCTGGTAGAAGGCAGAGATTGGGATTGTAGCCACACCCACCTCTCGTGTGAGCCGAAGGGCCATTGCCCGGTCCGGCTCTTCGCTTAGCCGTTGATAGGTGGCAAGGATGAAATAGCTACCAAAGCTTGGCTGCAACGTGAAGGGCGTGCCTTGCATCAGTGCAATGAACAAGTCGCGCCGCATCTGCAGGAACGAGCTAAGGCCCAGATAGGATGTTCGTTCGGCGAGGAAGTCGACCAACCCTACCTGCATCGGTGTGTTCACGCTGAAGGCATTGAATTGATGTACTTTCCTGAATTCTTTCATCAGCTTTTCCGGTGCTACGCAGTAGCCCATCTTCCAGCCTGTGCAGTGGTACACTTTACCAAACGAATAGCAGGCAAAACTCCTTTCCCGCAACGTGGAATAGCGAAGCACGGAGGCATGTGGTTGTCCGTCGAAGATCAGGTGCTCATAGACTTCATCGCTGACGATGAGAATGTCTGTTCCTTCCACCCGACGCGACAATTCGAGCATGTCATGGTCTGTCAGGATGGCGCCCGTGGGGTTGTGCGGGGTGTTGAGGATGATTGCGCGGGTCTTGGAAGACCATGCTTGATCCACTTTTTCCCAGTCGATCCCAAAACCGGGTACTCGAAGCGGCACCCGTACAGGGATGCCTCCCAGCACTTCTATATTTGGTATGTAGCTATCGTAGCAGGGTTCGAAGACGATCACTTCATCGCCGGGCTCTAGGAAAGAGGTGAAAGCGGTGTAGATGGCATAGGAGCCACCGGGGGTGATGGTGATTTCTGTGGCTGGGTCACAGCTGGTTCCGTAGAGGAAGTGAATCTTTTCGCTAACGGCTTCCCGGAGTGGCATCCAGCCCGGCATCGGTGCGTACTGGTTATATCCGTCGCGCATGGCTTTTGCCACCGACTCGTGCAGTCGGGCGTCCATGGGGAAGTCTGGGAAACCCTGACCGAGGTTGATGGCACCTAGCTCTGCGGCCAGCCCACTCATGACGGTGAAGATGTTTGTCCCGACGCGGGGCAGCTTGCTATGGGGTGCTTGTATCAAGGGCGGGTGTGGGTCAGAGGGTGTATCGGTCAGAGGAAGCGGTCTCCTTTGTTTCGCTTGACTTCTGCCACATATTCTTTGATTTCCTGTTCCTTATCCTTTCGGCAGATCAGCAAGACATCACGGGTATCGACAATGATGAAATCATCTAGCCCCTGCAGCAGCACTAGTTTATCATCGGGTGCCTGTACCATGCAACGGGTGCCATCGATAATCATGATGTTCTTTCCTTTGGCAGCGTTGTCGAGGTAGTCGCGCTCCATGTTCTGATACGCGGAGTTCCAGGCACCCAGGTCGCTCCATCCAAACGCGGAGGGGATGATATAGACATTGTCGGCTTTCTCCATGATGCCATAGTCGATGGAGATGCTCAGGCATTGAGGATAGATTCTTTCGATGGCCTCTTTCTCTTCGGGCGTATTCAGCAGGGATTTTTCTGCTTCGAACAACTCGGCCATCTCTGGCATATGCTTGGAAAATGCTTCCACGATATTCCGCACCTGCCAGGCAAAGATGCCTGCATTCCAGAGGAACTCACCGCTTTGCATAAAGGTTTTAGCGAGCTCAAGGGTGGGCTTCTCGGTGAAGGTCTTGACCTGGTAGACGTTGTCTGAGACGGGCTGTTGGTCGTATTGTATGTATCCGTATCCGGTGTTGGGATGGGAGGGTTTGATGCCAAGGGTGACGAGGGCCTTGTGTTTGCCGACGAAGTCCATTGCTTCCAGGCAGACTTTCCGAAAGCTCGTTTCGTCGAGGATGAGATGGTCGGCCGGCGCACAGATCAAACAACCGTTTAGGTTGGTCTTTGCTAGCTTATAAGAGATGTAGGCGATGCAGGGTGCGGTGTTCTTTCGGGAGGGTTCGCAGAGGATATTTTCTGGCCTGACTTGCGGAAGTTGTCCGATGACAATGCCGCGGTATTCTTCCGAAGTGACGATGAATATATTTTCGGGAGGGATGAAGCCCGCGAACCGGTCGAAGGTACTTTGAATGAGGGTCTTGCCGGTGCCTAGAATGTCCAGAAACTGCTTGGGGCAGGAGCTGCGGCTCATGGGCCAGAATCGGCTTCCGATGCCGCCGGCCATGATGGCCACATATTGGTTTTTGTTCATGGTTGCAAGTGTGGATTCAGGTCAACCCTTCCCGGATGAGGTCGTGCAGGTGGATGTCGCAGTGGTATCTGCCCGTATGGGTAACGAGCAGCTCTGTGATATAATTTTTACGTATGAGGACGAGGGCCTCGACTGCAGGGTATCTTTTTCGATGGTGCGTGGGTTGAGGTTCATGATGTTTTTGGCCTGCAACTCTTGGGATGTCATGGGCTTTTCCATCAAGCGGCGCAGGTTGCCGATGGTGATGATGCCCAGAATTGAACCGTCCTGCCTCTGTATGGCAGTGCAACCCAACCGCCTCCGGGTGATCTCACAGATCACATCCTGGATGGGTGTTTGGGCTGCTACGGAGGGTTTTTCGTTGTGGAAGCAGAGGTTGGCGACATATAGGTAGAGTTTCTTTCTCAATGTGCCGCCGGGATGGAACCTGGAGAATTCGCCCGGCCCAAAGCCTCGGCATTCCATTCGGCATACTGCGAGGGCATCGCCCATCGCTAGCTGGGCCTTGGCCTTGAGCTGTAAGATCCTCCTGGCAGTATCTAGGACGGCATGTGCAACCATTGGAATGTAAAAGTAGAGCAATCCAATAGAAATAGACGGCAGCCCATTTGGAGGGGCAAGGGGGACAATCCCGCTTTTCCTATTGTCATATTATATTCGGCTATAGCTGCCCAGGGCCCGTGAATTTTAGGTATATTCGCTGGAGGCCCATTTATCGGCCATCCTCGGCTCTCTGTAAATCCGCCGTAGCTCCGTCTCCGGCCTCAACATTTTATCCCACATATTGTCAATATTCGGTATGGCTACGGTCCGGAAGGCAGCCTCTAGAAAGACTGCCGCGTCATCTCCCTCCCCTCCCGTTCGTTCTAAAGACAGGAAGGCCCTGCAGCCTGGTGCCGAGGAAGACCTGCCAGCGATCCTGAAAGAATATTTTGGGTTTGACAAGTTCAAAGGCAACCAGGAAGCCATCATCCGCAACCTGCTATCCGGCCGCGACACGTTTGTCATCAAACCCACCGGCGGTGGCAAAAGCCTTTGCTACCAACTGCCGGCCATGATCTTGGAAGGCTGTGCCATCATCGTCTCACCGCTGATTGCACTGATGAAGAATCAGGTAGACTTGGTCCGCGGCTACAGCAGCCAAGACCATGTCGCCCATTTCCTGAACTCCACCCTCAGCAAAAAAGAGATCCGAGCCGTCCATGAACACCTGCTCTCCGGGAAGACCAAGCTGCTGTATGTGGCGCCGGAGACCCTGACCAAGCAGGAGAACTTAGACTTCTTCAGCGACCTACCTCTCTCTTTCTTTGCAGTCGATGAGGCCCATTGTATTTCTGAGTGGGGGCACGACTTCCGGCCCGAATACCGTCGGCTGCGTGAGATGATGGACCAGATCAACGACCGTGTACCCGTCATCGCCCTCACGGCCACGGCTACCCCAAAAGTGCAGAGCGATATCATCGACAACCTCGGCCTGCGCCATCCCGAGGTTTTCATATCTTCTTTCAACCGCCCCAACCTTTACTACGAAGTAAGGCCCAAGATCAGAAAGGAGCAGACGATTCGTAGCATCGTCAAGTTCATCTCTGAAAACCGTGGTAAGAGCGGCATCATCTATACCCTGAACCGGAAGACGACGGAAGAGCTTTCAGACGTCCTCCGCGCCAACGGCATCCGCGCAGTGGCCTACCATGCCGGCCTCGACGCCAAGCTGCGGGCAGACCGCCAAGACCAGTTTCTCAATGAGGATGTACAGGTAATCGTCGCTACCATCGCCTTTGGGATGGGCATCGACAAGCCAGACATCCGCTTCGTCATTCATTACAACATCCCTAAGAGCCTCGAAAACTATTATCAGGAGACGGGCAGGGGTGGCCGTGACGGCATGGAAGGGCGTTGCATTCTCTACTTCTCCCACAAGGACGTCTCGAAGCTTGAGCATTTTATGCGAGACAAGCCACTTAGCGAGCGGGAGGTCGGGGCACAGCTTATCGACGAGACGGTGGCATTCGCTGAGACTGGTGTCTGCCGGAGGAAAGTCCTCATGAGCTATTTTGGCGAGGTATACGCCGAACAGAACTGTGGGAATTGCGATAACTGCCTGCATCCGCGGGAGCGCATAGAGGCGAAAGTGCCGGCTCTGAAAGTACTTAAGACCGTCAAGGCGCTGCAGGAGCAGTTTGGCACTGACTACGTCGTCAACATCCTCGCGGGTGTGCTGAACTCACAAAATCAGATGTACCGACACGACCAGCTCGAGGTCTTTGCCTGTGGCAATGATGAGAAAGACCATTACTGGAAGTCGCTCATCCGCCAGATGCTGCTGGAAGGCCTGCTCAAGAAAGACATCGAGCAGTATGGATTATTGAAGATCACAGATCGCGGGCAGTCCTTCCTCAAAAAGCCATCCTCTTTCAAAATCGTACTCAGCAACCTATTCGAAGAGGCTTTGGAAGATGACGAAGAGGCCGCCTCTGCCACCGGACCGGCTGTCGTCGACACTGTACTCTTTGAGATGTTGAAAGACCTGCGTAAGCAGGTGGCCAAAGAAAAGAAATTGCCTCCGTTCGTCATCTTCCTGGAGAATTCACTGGAAGACATGGCTACGCAGTACCCCACCACCCTTGAAGAGCTGGAGCGGATCAGTGGTGTCAGTAAGGGGAAGGCAGTGCGCTACGGTAAAAAGTTTGTCGAACTCATCGCCCGCTTTGTCGAAGAAAATGAGATCGTCAAGCCGGAGGATTTTCTGATGCGCAGTGTGGTCAATAAGAGCGGCAACAAGGTCTTCATCATACAACAGGTCGATAAGAAGATCCCGCTGGACGTTATCGCGAAGAACAAGGAGATGCGCATGGACCAGCTGCTGGAGGAGATAGAGACCATTGTCGCCAGCGGTACCAAGCTCAACCTCAACTATGCAATCGACCAGATAGTGGATGAATACGACCAGCAGGACATCATTGAGTATTTCAAGAACTGCGAGACCAGCAGCCTGGAGGTAGCCAAGGAGGAGCTGTCTGACCTACGCCTCGACTGGGAGCAGCTCAAGATCATGCGCATCAAATTCTTGAGCGAGTTCGGCATCTAGGCCCTCTCTTCCGCCATTTACAGATTCATCTTCTTCAACTCGCCGACGGCGTGGTCGACCGCGCGGGCGGTGAGCGCCATATAGGTGATAGAGGGGTTCTGGCAGGCGGAGGATGACATGCAGGACCCGTCGGTGATATACACGTTGGGCACGTCGTGCATGGCATTCCACTTATTGAGGACGGAGGTTTTGGGGTCGTTACCCATACGGGCGGTGCCCATCTCGTGGATGCAGAAGCCTGGTGCCGGGTTTGAGTCGTAGGTTTCGATATTTTTGATCCCGGCGGTCTCAAGCATCTCGGCCGCGCTGTTTTTCATGTCGACGCGCATCTTCTGCTCGTTTTCGCGGAAGGTGCAGTCGATGTCAAGGATCGGAAGTCCCCATTTATCTTTTTTCTCCTTGCTGAGGGTGACTTTATTGTCGTAAACGGGCAACTGTTCTCCCCAGGAGCCCCATCCCATCGACCACTTGCCAGGCTCCGTCGCGGCTTCTTTGAGTGCCACGCCGATGCTGTCTGAACCTTGCTGGTTGCGGGAGGCGCCTCCCTGGTAGCCGAAGCCGCGCAGGTAGCCGGCGGAGGATCCGCCATCGAGGTTTCGGAAGCGGGGGATATAGATGCCGTTGGGCCGCCGCCCGAAGGTGTATTTGTCCTGAAAGCCGTCACAGTCGCCATGCGCCCCTACGCCATAATGATGGTCCATGAGGTTATGCCCTATCTGGCCTGATTGGTTGCCGAGTCCGTTGGGGAAGGCGTCGGAGGTCGACATCAGCAGGATCTGTGTGGTGCCGAGGGTGGAGGCGTTGAGGAAGACGATCTTGGCGAAATATTCTTCCGTCTTCATCGTCTCGGCATCGAGGATGCGGATGCCTTTGGCGCGCCTCGATGCTTTGTCGAAGATGACTTCGGTGGTGATGGCGTTGGGCCGTAGGGAGAGGTTCCCGGTGGCGGCGGCGGCCGGCAGAGTGGCGGAGTTGGAGCTGAAATATCCGCTGAAGGGGCATCCTTGGTGGCATTTATTGCGAAACTGGCAGGGGCCGCGGTTGCCGACCTTGGCGGTGTGGTTGGCGGTACGCCCGATGATCAGGGCGCGGCCCATCTTGGTCTTGAGGTTGTCGCGCACCATCTGTTCGACGCAGTTGAGTTCCATCGGTGGAAGGAACTCGCCGTCGGGGAGTTGGGGCAGTTGTTCGCGGGAGCCGCTGATGCCGACAAAGGCTTCGACATAGCTGTACCAGGGGGCGATGTCTCGGTAGCGAATGGGCCAGTCGCAGCCGAAGCCATCCCGTGCATTGGCTTCGAAGTCGAGGTCGCTCCAGCGGTAGCATTGCCGTCCCCACATGATGGATCGTCCGCCGACGTGATTACCCCGGATCCAGTCGAACCGGTTGACCTGGTGGTAAGGGTGTTCTGTATCGTCGACGAAGAATTTTTTGGAGACTTCGTCGTAGGCATAGCACTTGCTCTGGATGGGGGAGCGTTCTTTGTCTTCTCTCGTCTTACCGTTGCGGTATTCGAGCTCCCAGGGATGTTTCTCGGTGCCGGTATAGTCGCGGATATGCTCGACCGGTCGGCCGCGCTCGACGACGAGGGTCTTGAGACCTTTTTCACAGAGTTCTTTGGCGGCCCAGCCTCCGGAGATGCCGGAGCCGACCACGATCGCGTCGAAGGTATGTGCGGCCATGGGGAATCTTTGAGTGAATATAGAGCATTGTGCGGAAAGCGATCTTGGTCTCTGCCATGGATTGCCGGGCCTTTCGACCTGCAGTGGCCGGGCAAAAAATCCAAAGGGCTGCGTTTCGCATCTCCTGAATTCAGAACTTCATCATATGAAGAAGACACTCCTCATCCTGGCTGGCCTTGTGGTCTTGCTCGCAGCCCTGAGCTATACGCCGCAGCTCTCGCATCTCCGCAACTTTGTTGTCTGGGGGGTGCATACCATCCATGACTATCAGACGCACCCGGTGCGCAGCATACCGGCTTCTGACAAACCGCAGGCATGGCCATACGACAGCCTCTACAACCGGGGCGTGCTGCCCGACTCACTCATGGCGGTGATCGACTCAAACGACACACATGCCTTTCTGTTGATACGCAATGGCCGCCTCCTGTACGAACGCTACTGGGACGGGTACGACAGCCTGCGGCTGAGTGGATCCTTCTCTGCTGCCAAGAGCATTATCTCCCTGTTGGTGGGCATCGCCCTGGACGAAGGTAAGATCCGTTCCCTGGAGCAGCCGGCCGGCGACTTCCTCCCGCATTTCCGTACCAATGGCCTCGAGAAGGTCCGTATCAAGGATTTGCTTACCATGAGTTCCGGCACGAATTACAATGAGGGCGACAAAGGATATTTCAGCATGAATGCCAGCGGCTACTATGGTGACAACGAAGAATACCTGATTTCCAGGATGAAGCGAAAAGAGGAACCGGGTGTGTACTGGAGTTATCGGAGTGGCGACACGCAGGTTTTAGGATTGATTGTCGAAAAGGTTTTTGGAAAGAGTATTTCTGAGCTGGTGGCGCAGCGTTTCATGCAGCCGATGGGCGCAGAGCGCGCGTCCCTCTGGCTCTTGGATGGTGGCAGCAACCATGAGAAGGCCTTTTGCTGTTTCAACGGTGTTGCGCGCGATTATGCCCGTTTCGGGCAGCTGGTGTTGAATGGTGGTCGTTGGGCTGGCCAGCAGATTGTATCAGAATCCTATGTGAAGGCGGCGGTCTCGCCTGCACTTTTCTTGAAGGATCGGTCTGAAGACGATGCACCCGTTGATTACTATGGCTACCAATACTGGATCGTGAACCATCGGGGCTTGCAGGCCTATGCGATGAACGGGCTGTTCGGCCAGTATGTGTTCATCATCCCGGAGCGGAGTGCGATTGTGGTGCGTCTTGGCGAGTCGAAAGTGATCAAACCCATTCACCACCATCAGCCAGAGATCTTCACCTACTTGGATGCTGCACTGGCTTTGATGGGCGGATGAGTCGTTTTTGGATGCTAGGAGGCAAATTATTAATTTCGTCCTCCCCACAAGGGATTACGGTGCGGTAGCTCAGTTGGTAGAGCAATGGACTGAAAATCCATGTGTCGGCGGTTCGATCCGCCCCACACCACTTCAAAAAACAATAAACCCTTGTAAATTAAATACTTACAAGGGTTTTCTTTTTAGGGTGCACAGAAAGGTGCACAGTTTTTTGGGAGTTCCTGAAATCTTCTCGTTCGACTTATCCATGTTATAAGATAAGTGAAGAGGGGGGAGAAAGTAAAGGGTTATTCTACAGATCATTGAAATAAACAAGGATGCATAAGGGGAATAAATTTTATTTTTAAAACTAAAACTTTAGTTTTAATTTCGACTAAATTATTAGTTATGAACAAAACATTGACCAGAGCAGAGGAGCAAATCATGCAGGCCTTGTGGCGTTTAGAGGAGGGGGGTTATTTGAAGGATATTGTTGAAGCAATGCCTGACCCAAAGCCCCACCACAACACAGTTGCTACTCTGTTAAAGATTTTGGTGGAGAAGGAAGTCGTGGGTATCAAAACCCCTAACAGGTATAACCTGTACTATCCTTTGTTAACCAGGGATGAGTATACTTCGGGTTCAATTGCTGGAATTACCAAAGGATATTTTGAGGGTTCTTATAAAGAAGTGGTTTCTTTTTTGGTCGACAAAAAGAAATTGTCAGTTGAAGATCTTGAACTCTTATTAAAGCAGATTAAAAAGAAAAAATAATTTTATGTTACCGCTATTCATTTACATCCTAAAGACAATCCTGGTATCTGGTATTTTACTTGGATATTACTGGATTGGTTTACGCAACACAAGATTTCATTTTTACAATCGCTTTTACCTGGTTGGGACAGTTTTGTTGAGTTTGTTCCTTCCGTTGTTGGACTTGCAGTGGTTCACCTTAACTGCACCGGCTGCCCAACCTGTTCAACAGGTTGTACAGTATATCTACAATGTTCAAACCGAAACTCAAGTGCAGTCCGCTCTGGACTGGGAACAAATCCTTGCTATTGGATTATTTTTATTTTCTGTGATTCTGATTTGTTTCTTTTTGTTTGGCATTTTTAAGGTATTCCTGATCAAGTCTAAAGGAAAGATTACGGTGATGGAAAAATTTAATTTCATCGAAATTGAATTGGATGAAGCACCTTTTTCTTTTTTCAGAAATTTGTTCTGGAGAAAGGATCTTCCCATAAACGACGAGACAGGACAGCGCATGTTAAAACATGAGTTAACACATATAGAGCAGTATCATTCATTCGATAAATTAATCGTCACACTAGCAACTTATATTTTCTGGATGAATCCATTTTTCTGGGTGATTAGAAAAGAACTCGAAGTAGTACATGAGTTTATAGCAGATGAAGAGGCAATTGCAGGTGCGGATGCAGAAATATTGGCAGAAATGTTATTGAAGACACATTATCATTCAACTATTTTGTCTGTGGGACAATCATTTTTTTATTCATCAATCAAAAGACGCATTATTATGTTGACATCATCACAAAAAGTCAGTTACAGCTACGCCAGAAGGTTATTGATTCTACCAGTAGCAATTGGGGTTTTGGTTTTACTCTCTTTTACCATTAAAGATTCTTTGGCCAATACTTCTAGAAATAAATTAGAAAAAACCACTCTTGAAGTTCCTAAGCTGGATTCAGTCCCAGCTAAATACCGCGACGTAAAAACAGGAAAAATCAAAGGAAGTTTTCTGATTGATATCGATGGAGATATGGCAACATTTAAAGACATCAAGGGGAAAAAAGAATTGTTTAAAGTGCCATTGAGTGAATTGTCGGGACAAGCAAATAAAGTAATTCAAGTTGAAGGATTTCCACTGGACGTGTCGAAAAAGGTAATGTTTATATCTGGAGACTCTACAAATAAGTCAGAATTTGTGTTTATCAGTGATGGAAATACGTGGCCATCAATGCCCCCAATGCCGCCAATACCCCCGATACCTGGAGTTGAAATTGGCAAACAAGGTGTCCCAACAATAGTCATTAATGGAAAAGCGGTTTCACCAGATGAAATAGGTAAAATTGATCCATCTACCATTAAGACAATTGACATCCGTGGTAATGAAAGTGGAGTTTCAATTGATGGGAAAAAGATGAAAGGAACGACTTGGGTAGAATCAACTACTAATGATGGGAAAAAGATAGTAACTGTGAAAATGGATACAGTAATATTCAAAGCAAATAGTTCATTTGATCAAACTAAAGCAGTCACTGCAGTACCCGTCGAAAGTAATGTGTTTATAAAAGTTATAAAAGGAGATACCACCGAAGTAAAAACTGTTGTGGGTCAAAAATTGAGTGAAGCTCCCAAAACAGTCGTCGTTACAACCAATGATGATAATGCCGCTTCAGCTTTTCTAAAAGACCCCAAAACGCTTACCGTAACTGTTAACGAAGCAGATGGCGATAAAAAGAAAACATATACAATCATTCAAAAGCAAACTGAAAAAACTGAATTATCTAACGATGTGTTGTATATCATTGATGGCAAGGAATTGCATTCCGGGAGTATGAAAGATATCGATCCAACTAAAATCAAAGCAATTAACGTGCTCAAAGGGGATGGAGCAGTTAAGAAGTATGGGGAGAAAGCTAAAAATGGCGTAGTAGAGATTACGACTAAAAAGTGAGTATCACCACTTCAAAAAACGATAAACCCTTGTAAATTAAATACTTACAAGGGTTTTTTATTTATGGTGCACAGAAAGGTGCACAGTTTTTTGGGAGTTCCTGAAATCTTCTCGTTCGACTTATCCATTTTATAAGATAAGTGGGAAAGGGGGTAAGTAAAGTATTTATTCTTTCACCACCTTTTGACTCGTAATCAGCCTTCCAGTTTTATCCTTTATCTGAATGATGTAATTTCCGTTTGAAACAGACTCCAGATTGATCTTGCTTCCTGAGATTATCTTTCTATTCAAAATTAAATTCCTACCATTCATATCAATAACTGATATATACACGTCCTTACCAGAGGAAAACCTATAGTTAATATTTAATTCTCCT